>Ga0315338_1000157_pt1 | contig 295269 bp, 270 predicted proteins | sample ASW8metaG_FD_204518 | JGI IMG/M metagenome (GOLD analysis project Ga0315338, IMG submission 204518) | Ammonia-oxidizing marine archaeal communities from Monterey Bay, California, United States - ASW #8 | ecosystem: Environmental > Aquatic > Marine > Coastal | place: USA: California | collected... | reverse complement strand
AGACCCCGCTTCTGGTGGGCATCACCCGCATAAATCCGGCGCTATCCTGCGGCCACCAAAAAAACATCTCTCGCCCCTAAAACAAAACCCCGCCTCAAAAAGGCGGGGTTCGTCAACAGTCTGAAAGGGCCTCTGGTGAGGCCCTTTGTTTCGTTCAAGGATCTTTTAAGTCAGCTAATTACATTTGCAGATTAAATCGCTTCGGCAACTTCGATTGCGCTGTAGGTCAGAATGCCCGATGCGCCGGCACGTTTGAAACACGACAGTGTTTCAATTGCGCAACCAAGATAATCCAGCCAGCCATTCGCCGCGGCCGCACGCAGCATGGCGTATTCACCCGACACCTGATAGGCAAAGACCGGAACGCCAAATTCCTGACGGATCCGATAAAGTACATCAAGATAGGGCAAACCGGGTTTGACGATGACGGAGTCTGCACCTTCGTTCAAATCGTAAGCCACTTCGCGCATGGCTTCGTCGGTGTTGGCGGGATCAAGCTGATAGGTTTTTTTGTCAGCCTTGCCCAGCGCGCTTGCCGATCCGATCGCATCGCGGAACGGTCCATAGAACGATGACGCGTATTTCGCGGCATAGGCCATGATCTGCACGTTTTTAAGGTTCTCGCCCTCAAGCACGTCGCGAATGGCACCGATGCGGCCATCCATCATATCAGAGGGGGCGACTACATCACAACCTGCCTGCGCCTGAACCAGTGCCTGACGGACCAGTGCCTCGGTGGTTTCGTCGTTCAGAATCTGACCATCGACCACAATGCCGTCCTGACCATCGGCATTGAACGGATCAAGGGCAACATCGGTGATCACGCCAAGGTTAGGGCAGGTGTCCTTGATGGCCTTGGTTGCGCGACAGACAACATTGTCAGGATTGTATGCTTCGCGCGCGTCCTTGGTTTTAAGGCTAACATCAATATAGGGAAACAGGGCAAGGGCCGGAATGCCAAGGCTTTGCGCATGTTTGGCCGTCTCGACCAGAACATCAATTGATTGACGTTCGACACCGGGCATCGATGGGATTGGCATGCGTTGATTGGTGCCATCCACAACAAACACCGGCAAAATCAGATCATGGGGTGTCAGCCGGGTTTCCGCGACCATTTTCCGCGACCAGTCGGACATGCGGTTGCGACGCTGGCGGTTGCGGGGGAATGCGCCATAGGTATGGGATTTGGCCATGATCTGTTCTCTATTTTGTGGGCTGCTTTGTGGGGCTGTGTCACCGGCAGGACCGGCTGGTCAATTTATGCGGCAGAATGCGCGTCGGATCAACCATTGCCCGCAATTTGCAAACGCCGACGCATGGTTAGCAGATAAACAGGAATGATCAGAGACAGGAAACTGGCGGTGACGATGAAGGCATTCACAAGCCCGAATACTTCGCCAATTGCACCAATAACCGGCGGCCCGGCCATGATGGCTGAATATCCCGTGGCCGCGATGATCGAAACAACCGTTCCACCGCCTTTGCCTGTGGCCTTTGAAGCGGCAGACAACAGCAATGGTAATATCACGGCAAGCCCCATCCCCGCGATGGCACATCCGATCCAGGCAACAATGAAATGTGGAGACAATGCGATGATGAAGGTGCCGAGGGACGCCAGACATGAACTGGTTAAAAGGACCTGTGCTCGGCCAAATTTCATCACCAGCATATCGCCCGACAATCGCGTTGCGGCCATGGCGCATGAATAGATCGCAAATCCAACCGCCGCCATAGTTGGGCCGGACGACAGTTCGCTGTTCATAAAGACAGTTGCCCAGTCGGTAATCACACCTTCGCCAAATTGCCCGATGAAGGCACAGACCCCAAATGGCAACAAAAATACAATGAGCGGGCGTCGTTTGAGGTTTTGGGTGCTTTGGTTGGATTGCTGTACATCAGGTTGAGATGTTTGAGTATGAGCAGCTGCATCAGGGACAAGGCCCGCCTGCATGATCACATGTGCGACAAGGAAGATAGACAGCACGGTTGGCAAGTGCGCTGTCATCGGGATGGGCAGGGCAAACCACGCGGCCGCAACCCCGGCACCAGCAAAACCGCCGAGGCTCCAGAAGCCGTGTAGGCCCGACATGATGCTACGGCCCCGCAGGCGTTCCACATTCAGGCCGTTGGCATTCATCGCGACATCCAGAAACGCGCCAGAAAAGCCCAAGGCAAACATCGCAATCGTGATGCTGAGATAGGACGGCATGAATGCAGGAAGCCCAACAGCAATGAAATAGAATAAACCGGAATAGCGCACGACACGTTCACTGCCGAAACGGTCAGCCAGCCGTCCGGCAATTGGCATTACGGCCAAAACACCGATGGCCGCCGCCAGCAAAATACCGCCAAGGTCATTGTGACCAAGATCAAGACGTTCCTGAACCAGCGGGATGTGGGGAACCCAGCTTGAAAACGCAGCCCCATGCAAAAAGAAAATCGCGCGGACCCTGTTGTGGGCTTTGGTGTAATCGTGCATGTCGTTTACGCCTGAATAACGTTAAGGCCGCGATCAGAATAATTGGCGAGATAGCCAGCCGAAAGTTTCCGACCCGTAACAAGGTATGAGATCGCCTCAACATCACATACGCGGTACGGTAGGCTTGTTTCGAGTTTGTCTGCCGTGGTGACAGCGATAATTTCGGCTGACTGGGCAATCATGGCAGCTTTGGTCGCACGTTCTTGCGCGGTGTTGGTCGAAAGACCCGCTTCGGGGTGCAGGGCGCAGGTTCCTAAAACGGCAAGATCAGCATTGTAGTTGCGGATTTCGTCAATGGTTGTCGGGCCGCTGACCACCATGTCGTTTTTGAGCAAGACACCGCCAATCATAATGACATCTGCATTGGGATGATTTGCCAGTTCAACTGCGATCATCGGGTTTACCGTGACGATGGTGCCGCGAAAGGATGGCTTTAAATGCCGGGCGAGTTCAAAGATAGTGGTCCCGCTGTCAAAAAAGATCACGCCATGATCGGGGATCAGGTCGGCGGCTGTTTTCTTTGCGATTGCCATTCGTTCTGGCTGAAGTTCTTTGGCGCGTTCTTCATAAGTTTCAGGCGCCACATTTGGCAGGATTGCACCACCGTGAATCCTGCGTAGATGACCTTCTCGTTCCAATTGGCGCAAATCACGGCGGATCGTATCAAGTGACGCATGGAACAGGGCGGCCAGATCGTGGATGTGAACAGTTCCGTGGGCGCGGACCAAGTTTTGTATTTCGTGCTGCCGGGTGGTTACGGACATGGAGGTTTGCCTGTTTTGCCTGTTTTGCCGATAATGCACGATTATGGTGTTTGTGCCCCGTGGTCAATAAAAAACCGGCCATGATGTCCCATGGCCGGTCTTGTTGGTGCGCAATTGCGTTCAGACAGGTGGCTGGTTAGGCTTTATCAAGCGCCTGTGTCAGATCGGCGATAATATCGTCAATGTGCTCTATGCCGATGGAAAGACGGACATAGCCATCGGTAACACCTGACGACAGACGATCTTCTTCGGAAAGCTGACTGTGGGTGGTAGTTGCCGGGTGAATGGCGAGTGATCGTGTGTCCCCGATATTGGCAACGTGATAGAAAAGCTCCAACGCGTTGATGAATTTCTCGCCCGCTTCTTTGCCGCCCGAAAGTTCAAACCCCATCAAAGATCCATATCCACCCTTAAGATAGGTGTCCGCACGTTTGCGGGTTTCGCCGTCCTGCTGGCTTGGGTGATTTACCTTTGTCACCTTGGGGTGCTTGGACAGGAAATCGGCAACCTTATTGGCATTTTCGCAATGACGTTCCATGCGAAGGGGGAGGGTTTCCATACCCTGAATGGTCTGGAATGAATTGAACGGCGATGCCGGTGCACCAAGATCACGCAGCACCGTGCAGCGCAGTTTGATGGCATAGGCAACCGGGCCAATCGGCTTGACGGCTTCGGTCCAGACAGCGCCGTGGTAGCTGGGATCGGGATCATTCAAAAGCGGGAAACGTTCGCTGTGTTTTTCCCAGTCAAATTTACCGGAATCGACAACGATCCCGCCAACAGATGTTCCGTGCCCGGCAATAAATTTGGTTGTCGAGTACATCACAATGCTGGCGCCATGATCAATCGGCTTGCAGATGACCGGGGCGGCGGTGTTATCGACAATCAGCGGGATACCAAGTTCATCACCGATATTGGCGACCTCGCGGATCGGAAAAACATGCAGTTTCGGATTTGGCAGCGTTTCGGCGTAATAGGCACGGGTTTTGTCATCGGTCAGGCGACGGAAGTTTTCCGGATCGGACGGATCGGCAAAGCGAACTTCAATCCCCATTTGTTTGAAGGTGTTGGCAAAAAGGTTCCATGTGCCGCCATACAGGTCGGTGGAGCTTACAATATTGTCGCCCGCCTGGGCGATGTTTAAAATCGAAAAGGTCGACGCCGCCTGCCCAGACGCCAGTGCGACAGCCGCAACACCACCATCTAGGGCGGCAACGCGTTGTTCAAGCACATCATTGGTCGGGTTCATAAGACGGGTATAGATATTGCCCAGTTCCTTGAGTGCAAAAAGATCCGCCGCGTGCTGGGTATCGCGGAATTGATAGCTGGTGGTTTGATAAAGCGGAACGGCCACAGAACCCGTTGTTGGTTCTGCGCGGTATCCAGCATGTAAGACAATGGTTTCTGGTTTCATGGAAGTCATGATGTTGTTTCCCCTGATTTATGGTTTTTACTCAGGCAAAAGGTACGCGCACCAAAGGGAAGTCAGCAAGAAACATTTGGCGAATTTACCAAATGTTTTGCACGTCATTGGGGGAATGGGATGGATTGTCATAATTTGGTACTGTTATACTGAATGAATTGACAGGGAGGTGTTTTCACGTTTACGTAAAGGGAAAATAGAAGAATATCGGAGGCGGTGGTCCAATGGAATTTAACCTGTCTGAAGATCAACAGGCATTTGCCCAAGCAGCACGTGATTTTGCCCAGAACGAAATGGCGCCAAATGCGGGCGAGTGGGATGCAAAGCATATCTTCCCTGAAGATACCCTGCGCAAGGCAGCGGAGCTCGGATTTGCTGCCATTTATACCCGTGATGAGTATGGCGGGTCAGGGCTTGGGCGGCTTGACGCTGCCGTGATTTTCGAAGAACTGGCGGCAGCCTGTCCATCCACGGCCGCGTATATTTCCATTCATAATATGGCCTGCTGGATGATTGATAGCTTTGGGACGGATGCGCAACGCGCGCAGTTTCTGCCAAAGCTTGTCACTATGGAGCATTTCGCAAGCTATTGCCTGACTGAACCGGGGGCAGGATCAGATGCGGGGGCGCTTCGAACACGCGCGATGCGTGATGGTGATCATTATGTCCTGAACGGCGAAAAGGCGTTTATTTCCGGCGGATCACGCAGCGACATTTATGTCGTCATGGCGCGTACCGGTGATGATGGTCCGGGTGGAATATCGACCTTTATCGTGCCCAAGGGGACGGACGGTTTGTCGTTTGGCAAGCTTGAAGAAAAAATGGGTTGGAACAGTCAGCCAACCACGGCCGTGATCTTTAGCAATTGCAAGGTTCCGGCTGAAAACCGCCTTGGCGCAGAAGGTGAGGGATTTAAGTTTGCCATGCAGGGGCTGGATGGCGGGCGGCTTAATATTGCAGCGTGCTCCATCGGTGGCGCGCGCGCGGCGACGGAACATGCGCGCGATCACATGAAGGTGAGAAAGCAATTTGGCCGCAGCCTTGATCAGTTTCAGGCCTTGCAGTTCAAATTTGCCGATATGGTCACCGAACTCGAAGCCGCCCGCTTGATGTTGCATAAAGCGGCCTGGAAGCTTGACCTTAAGGCAGATGACGCGACGCAGTTTTGCGCCATGGCCAAACGGTTCGGCACCGATATTGGATTCCATGTTTGTAACGAGGCCCTACAACTGCATGGTGGATATGGCTATATCCGCGAATACCCGATCGAACGTTTGTTGCGCGATTTGCGGGTGCACCAGATTTTGGAAGGCACGAACGAAATCATGCGCCTGATAATTTCGCGTGCAGCCCTAAAGGATTAAGTGATGACCAGCGACAAGACCAACGACCAAAGCCAACCGTCTGAAGCACCGGTCCTCTTTGCGCAGGATGGGCCCGTTGGTCATATTCTGTTGAACCGTCCACGTGCGCTCAACGCACTTGATTTGGGCATGGTTGACCTGATGGCGAAGCAGCTAAAGTCATGGGAAAGCGATCCGGCGATTAAGGTTGTCGTCGTCGAAGGTGTGGGCGAGAAAGCATTTTGCGCCGGTGGTGATATTCGTGGTCTATATGATGCGCGTGCTGTCGATGACGAGGATATGCTCGATGCGTTTTATCGCCGCGAATATCATTTGAACCATTACATTGCCAATTATCCCAAACCCTATGTCGCGATCATGGATGGGATCACGATGGGCGGCGGTGTTGGGGTTTCTATTCATGGCCGGTTCCGGGTTGCGACCGAACGCACATTGTTTGCCATGCCTGAGACCGGTATCGGATTTTTTCCTGATGTCGGTGGTGGCTACTTCCTGCCGCGTTGTCCCGGCGAAATCGGCATGTATCTTGGCCTGACAGGCGCACGGCTTAAGGCGGCAGATTGCCTTTATGCGGGGCTCGTGACGCACCGCACCACAACGGATCAGGTTGCAGTGGTTAAATCGGCGTTGGTGGACGCTGACTACGGTGCAGATGTGTTTGGTGAGGTGGACACAATACTTGCGGGCTTTAATGCTGACATGGGTGAGCCAGGGCTCGCGGCGGATCGCGATCAAATTGATCGGACGTTTTCTGGCGAGAGTGTTGCGGCGATATTGGACGCACTCAAGCGCTCTGACAGCGCGTTTGCGCAAAACTGCGTTGAAATGCTGAGCACGAAATCGCCAACAGCACTCTGTGTTGCCTTCGAGCAAATCCGTCTGGGACGGGGTATGACGTTGGCGGAAGTGCTTAATATGGAGTTTCGGCTGTCACAGCGCATGGTTTGTAAACCCGATCTGTTTGAGGGAGTGCGTGCGGTGATCGTTGACAAGGATCATGCGCCAAAATGGCAGTTCGGCGATGTTGGGCAGGTTGATCCGCGTGCAGTGGCCGAATATTTCGAATTTCTGCCTACCGCACGGGAACTGAACCTTTAAGTCAAAGCACTATTTAACGAACTTGATCAAAACAAAGTTCCGTAAACGGGACGTTAGAGGAGACTTCGAATGGCGAATATCGGTTTTATCGGTCTGGGAAATATGGGCGGCCCCATGGCGGCAAACCTGCTTAAAGCGGGGCATGCGGTAAAGGTGTTTGATCTTTCCGCCGATGCGGTTGCAAAGGCAGTTGAGGCCGGAGCAACCAAGGCGAACACCGTTGCCCAAGCAGCCAGCGATGTAAGCTTTGTTGTCACGGTTCTTCCGGCGGGAAAGCATGTGTTGTCGGTTTACGATGGGCCGGATGGTGTGGTCGCCAATGCTGCAGCTGACACGATCCTGATTGACAGTTCAACCATCGAAGTCGATGCCGCACGCAAGGCCGCAGAGTTGGCAAAATCCAAGGGGCTTGGCGTTGTTGATGCACCGATTTCTGGCGGGACTGCCGGGGCCGCAGCCGGGACGTTGACATTCATGGTTGGCGGCAGCGAAGCGGATTTCGCAAGTGCGCAGCCTATCCTTGATGCGATGGGCAGCAATATCATTCATGCGGGCGAAAGCGGGGCCGGGCAGGCGGCCAAGATCTGTAATAATATGGTTCTTGGTGTGAATATGATTGCCGTCTCTGAGGCCTTTATGCTGGCCAAGCGTCTTGGGCTTGATGCGCAAAAGCTATTTGATGTTTCGTCAAAAGCATCTGGGCAGTGTTGGGCCTTGACCAGTTATTGCCCGGTCCCGGGGCCGGTGCCAACGTCACCGGCAAACCGTGATTATCAGCCGGGTTTTGCGGTAGATATGATGCTGAAGGATTTGAAACTGGCCCAGCAGGCGTCGGCGACATCGGGGGCAACAACCCCGATGGGTGCGCTGGCGGAAAGTCTGTATGCGCTGTATTCCAATGGTGGGAACGGCGGTATGGATTTCTCGGCGATTGTTAAGATGCTGGATGGCGATAAATAACGTGTCAATACCGGTATATGTCAAACGGGTCCGGTTCGCCGGGCCCGTTTTTGTATTAAAGGACATGCATTTTAAATGCTTTGATATTGCGTTGTCTGAAAATGGGCGCACAATAGAGGCGTATTTCATTCCAACGAGGATTTTACGTCTGACATGAGTACCCGCCAAAACACGCCACGCGAGGTTTATTTCGAACTGCGTCAGGTTGGAAGCTATTTGCGCTGTACAGCGATTGACGGAAAAACTGGGACGGAAGTGACAGTGGCTGGTCCTGTTAGCCGGAATCCGGAGCAACTTAAGCGCGTAGCGGCGCAAAAGCTTGAATACGTTTTAAACAAGGGATAAAACATACGATAATGAGCGCAGGTTGAATGGTTGGTCAGTGTTTTCTGCCAATTCTGAAACCGGATTTGGTGATTTCTGCTAAATTCCGAAAGCCACTTGCGGCCTTTGAACACATGTGTCTAAGGTTCTTGCTCTAATCGCGTTCCTGGACGGAAGCGCCACAAAAAGAATGGCCGTCTCCAGGAGCTAAAACGGGGGCTACCCGATAACAAGAAGACGGAGGCTTCGCGGGTTTGCTAGGGGGCAATGGGGAGACTATGTCTCATCCAATCAGAAGTTATACCTATGACTTGATGCCTTCGGTGGATCAGGCGACGACCTTGTTTGTCTGCGCCAAATCTAAGGTTGTGCAATGGATTGGGCTTATTTCTTACAACAATTGATCAACGGTCTTACGCTGGGAGCTATCTATGGTTTAATCGCGATCGGTTATACCATGGTGTATGGCATTATCGGCATGATCAACTTCGCGCACGGCGAGATTTACATGATCGGTGCGTTTCACTCCCTGATCACCTTCCTGATTTGTCAGGCGGCGGGGATTAGTGGCATTTTGCCGCTGACACTTCTTTTGATGCTGTTCGTGTCAATGGTTCTGACCTCGATCTATGGGTGGGGCGTTGAACGGGTTGCGTATCGGCCGCTACGCGGATCCTTCCGTCTTGCCGCGCTGATTTCGGCGATCGGTATGTCGATCTTTTTGCAGAACTTCGTTCAGATTTCGCAAGGGGCACGCGTCAAGCCGATGCAGCCGCTTATTGAAGGCGGCATCACCATGATGAAAAGTGCGAATTTCGATGTTCAGTTAAGCTATATGCAGATCATAATCATTGTTCTGACGTTTGTGCTGATGGTTGTGTTCTCCACACTGATTGCCAAAACATCACTTGGGCGTGCGCAACGTGCGTGTGAGCAGGACCGCACGATGGCCGGTCTTCTCGGGATTAATGTTGATCGCACAATTTCGACCACCTTTGTGATGGGGGCGGCCCTGGCATCTGTCGCCGGGATGATGGTCACATTGTATTATGGTGTCATCGACTTCTATATCGGTTTTCTTGCTGGTGTGAAGGCATTCACCGCCGCTGTGTTGGGCGGTATTGGGTCGCTGCCGGGGGCTATGCTTGGTGGGCTTCTTATTGGCCTGATCGAAGCCTTCTGGTCGGGGTATCTCACGATTGAATATAAGGACGTTGCGACGTTTAGTATTCTTGTTCTCGTGCTGATCTTCCGTCCATGGGGACTGCTTGGTAAGCCAGAGGTGGAGAAAGTCTGATGTCTTCTGCATTTGCTTCATCTCACACGAGCGGCTCTGAGATCGTCAAGGAACTCGCGTTCTTTGCCGTGATCGCGCTCTTGATGTCGGTCATGATCCTTGGGGTCGAAACCGTTGACCGACCGACCGGACTTGAACTTGCCGTACGTTGGGACCTTGTCCTTATTGCCATTGGGTCAACTGTTATTGGCCGTCTTGCCCTGATTATCCGCCGCGAAGGTATTTCGCGATTGGTTCAGGCCGTTTTGATTACGCTGGCAGCGGTTTGTGTTTTTGAAATGTTTGTGCGCTTCCGCGAAATGGATGACCGTTGGGCGTCGCCTGTGGTTCTCGACATGGCGGTTGGCAGCTTTTCAAGCATTGTCGTGACGGTCTGTTTCCTCGCGATTGTTTTTGCCATCGCGTACTTCTCGATGAAGGAAAAGAGTGCTGTTGTCGTTGATGAAAGCACGAAAATTTCATCGAAAATTCAGGTTGCCTATCGGTCCAATACCAAAAAAATCGGTTTAATCGGGATTATCTTCTTCTTCATTTTCCCGTTGATCTTTGGTGAAAACCGTTCTGCGATCGACCTTGCAACCCTTGTTATGATTTACATCATGCTCGGTTGGGGGTTGAACATCGTGGTGGGGCTGGCCGGTCTTCTTGATCTTGGCTATGTGGCCTTCTACGCAGTGGGTGCATATTCCTATGCATTGCTGTCGCAGAACTTCGATCTGAGCTTCTGGCTGTGCCTGCCGCTTGCCGGTATCTTTGCCGCAAGCTTTGGCATTATTCTAGGCTTCCCGGTTCTAAGGCTTCGCGGTGATTATCTGGCGATTGTGACCTTGGGCTTTGGTGAAATCATCCGTGTTATCCTGATCAACTGGTATGATTTAACCGGCGGGCCGGATGGCATTTCGTCCATTGAACGACCGAGTTTCTTTGGGCTGGCGGAATTTTCGCGCCGAGTTCCCGAAGGCTCCATCGGGTTTGGTGATTTGATGGGTATTGAATACTCATCCATGCATCGCCTGATCTTCCTTTACTACCTGATCCTTATTCTGGCGTTGGTTACGAACTTTGTAACCATGCGCTTGCGTAAATTGCCGATCGGGCGGGCGTGGGAAGCGTTGCGTGAAGACGAAATCGCCTGTCGTTCTCTTGGCATCAATCCAACCAATACCAAGCTGTCTGCGTTTGCAATCGGCGCGATGTTTGGTGGTTTTGCCGGCGCGTTCTTTGCAACCCGTCAGGGCTTCATCAGCCCGGAAAGCTTCACCTTCCTTGAATCTGCTGTGATCCTGGCCATCGTTGTGATGGGCGGTATGGGCAGTCAGATTGGTGTGGTGCTTGCCGCGGTCGTGATGATTGGCTTCCCGGAAATGTTTCGTGAGCTTGCCGAGTATCGCATGCTGATCTTCGGGGCTGGTATGGTTGCCATCATGTTGTGGCGCCCACGTGGACTTTTGTCTTTCCGTGATCCGACCATCCTTTTGAATATGAGCAAGAAAGAAAAAGTTGCCGGAGAAGCCAAATGACCGACAACAACGTCCAACTTGAAGTCGAACATCTGACCATGCGCTTTGGCGGTCTGGTCGCCATTGATGATCTTTCTTTCACCGCGCGAAAGGGTGAGATCACGGCAATCATCGGCCCGAACGGAGCAGGGAAGACCACGGTCTTTAACTGTCTTACCGGTTTCTACGTTCCGACCGAAGGTCGTCTGACGCTTTATGCCAATGATGGGCCGCGTCTTTTGGAGCGTAGTGAAGGCTTTCGCATCCCACGCAACAATGGTGTGGCACGTACTTTCCAGAACATCCGCCTGTTTACCGGCATGACTGTTTTGGAAAACCTGATTGTGGCACAGCATAATGCCTTGATGGATGCGTCGGCCTTTTCGCTGGCGGGTCTATTCAATCTTGGTCGCTATGCCAAGGCGGAGAAAGAGGCGCTTGAAACCGCCAAATTCTGGCTGAACAAGGTTGGTCTGTATGATCAGGCCGACTGGAACGCTGGCAACCTGCCGTATGGGTCACAGCGTCGCCTTGAGATTGCACGTGCGATGTGTGTGAACCCTTCACTGCTGTGTCTTGATGAACCGGCAGCTGGCCTTAACCCTCGTGAGTCTTCGGAGCTTAATGTTCTGTTGCAGAGCATCCGTGATGATCAGGGGATTGGTCTTTTGCTGATTGAACATGACATGAGCGTCGTCATGAAGATTTCCGATCATGTGATCGTGCTTGATTACGGTAAAAAGATCGCCGATGGCGATCCCGATGCCGTCAAGAATGATCCGGCTGTTATTCGTGCTTACCTCGGTGAGGATGAAGACGATGAATTGCCGCCGGAAGTCGCTGCCGACCTTCATCTTGATCCGAAAGCGCAGTGAGGGAGTAGATCGATATGTCCATGCTGAAAATTGAAGGTGTACATACCTTCTATGGCAATATCGAAGCCCTCCGGGGTGTCGATATGGAAGTCAACGAAGGTGAAATCGTTACACTGATCGGCGCCAATGGCGCTGGTAAGACGACTTTGCTGATGACGTGTTGCGGGTCACCGCAGGCCACCAAAGGACGCATTTTGTTCGAAGGTCAGGACATCAGTCGCATGCCAACGCATGAGATTTGCCATCTTGGTATTCAGCAGTCGCCCGAAGGTCGTCGCATTTTCCCGCGCATGTCTGTGCATGAAAACCTGCAGATGGGAGCAAACACCCAGGATCCGAAGTATTTCGAAGACGATCTTGAAATGGTGTTCGATTTGTTCCCGCGTCTGAAGGAACGTATCAACCAGCGTGCCGGGACGATGTCTGGTGGTGAGCAGCAAATGCTGGCGATTGGCCGTGCGCTTATGGGCCGTCCGCGTCTGTTGTTGCTTGATGAGCCGTCGCTTGGCATTGCGCCGCTGGTCGTAAAGCAGATATTTGAAACCATCAAAAAGATCAACAGCGAGAAGAAAGTTACGGTCTTTCTGGTCGAGCAGAACGCGTTCCATGCGCTCAAGCTTGCCCATCGCGGTTATGTGATGGTGAACGGCAACATTACCCTTTCGGGAACGGGTGCCGAACTTCTGGCCAATCCGGAAGTCCGCGCAGCTTATCTCGAGGGTGGCCACTAGGAGGGCGGATATGGAAGCGATTACAGGTACCAGTACTGGTGTCACGATCGGAATGACCGTCATCCTGATGGGGTTCTGTGCGTTCATGACCGGGCAGGCGATTGCCAATACGTGGCGTTCTGTCCATCAGCTCTATGCATATTCATTGCTGCTGGGGCTGACTGACCGGTTTCTGACCTATGCGTTGTTCGAGGGCGAGTTACTTTCGCTTTCGGGCTATATTTTTGACACGGTGATCATTTTTGCGATCATGTCGGCAGCCTTCCGCGTGACAAAGGTCAACAAGATGCTGTCGCAATATCCGTGGCTTTATGAGCGTGTCGGGCCGTTTGGGTTCCGCGCACGTGAAGGGGCGGACGTCTGATCATCCGATGGTGGCAGGGTGTTGCCACCATCACGTTGCTAAATTGTTGGCAGCGCATTGCTTTGTACTATTGCACACTAATTTATGGGTGTTAAAGTACACGGAGATGAAACCGGTAATCGGAAGATAAAACGAGCCGGTTTTGTGTCCAGAAAGACGGTTCTGTCATGGTGATGGAACCAACCTTTGGAACAGGGAGACTTCTCTAATGTCGAAAACCAAGCTCGGCCTTCTGGCAACTGCTTCTGCACTTGTACTTTCGATGGGTGTGGCAAAAGCAGACATCGTTATCGCGACCGTTGGTCCGATGACCGGCCCTTATGCCGCCTTTGGCGAACAGATGACCAAGGGCGCCGAGAAAGCTGTGGCGGACCTCAATGCTGCTGGTGGCGTTAACGGCGAAAAAGTCGTTCTCGAGATCGGCGATGACGCATGCGATCCGAAACAGGCTGTGGCTGTTGCCAACCAGCTCGTCAGCAAAAACGTGGCACTTGTTGCAGGTCACTTCTGCTCGGGTTCTTCGATCCCGGCTTCTGAAGTGTACTTCGAAGAAGGCATCGTTCAGATTTCTCCGGCTTCGACCAACCCGCAGCTCACCGAGCGTGACATGGACAACGTATTCCGTGTTTGCGGTCGTGATGACCAGCAGGGTGAAGTTGCTGGTAAATACTTGGCTGAAAACTATGGCGACAAGAAAATTGCCATCGTTCACGACAAACAGGCTTATTCCAAAGGCCTGGCTGACGAAACCAAGAAAAACATGAACGCTGCTGGCGTTGAAGAAGTCATGTACGAAGCCATCACCCCGGGTGAAAAAGATTACTCGGCACTGGTGACCAAACTGAAATCTGAAGGCGTCGACGTCCTGTATTACGGTGGTTACCACACCGAGCTGGGCCTGATTGTTCGTCAGATGCGCAGCCAGGGCCTTGATACCCTTGCAATCTCCGGTGATGCACTGAACTCGCTTGAGTATTGGTCAATCACGGGTGATGCCGGTAAAGGCACGCTCTTTACCGCAGGTCCGGCTCTTGAAAAAGATCCGCGCAACGCTGAACTCGTAAAATACTTCGAAGCTCAAAACTACAAGCCTGAAGGTTATACCCTTTACACCTATGGTGCGATCCAGGCTTGGGCACAGGCTGCAACCAAAGCCGGTACCACTGACTCCGAAGCTGTTATCGAAGCTCTGCACAGCGGCGATGCATTCGACACCGTTCTTGGCTCCATCTCGTTTGATGCCAAAGGTGACGTTGCTGCTCCGGGTTATGTTTTCTACGAATGGGAAAACGGTTCGTACGATTACGCAAAATAATCAAATCATCTGATTTGGGAAAAGCCCGGCTTCTTGCCGGGCTTTTTTATGGGTGGTTCAAACAAAAACGCCGTTCTGAACAAACAGAACGGCGTTTTTGTTTTAGTCGTTTGGTGATCGGGCAGTGCGTGTTACTTCGCCTTGCGACCAAGACCGATTTTCTTGGCAAACTGCGAACGCTGTTTTGCATAGTTCGGCGCAACCATCGGGTAATCAGATGGCAGACCCCATTTCGCACGGTATTCTTCCGGCGTCAGGTTGTAAGTCGTGCGCAGATGGCGTTTCAGCATTTTCAGCTTTTTGCCGTCTTCAAGGCAGATGATGTAATCATCACCAACCGATTTGCGGATCGGAACAGCCGGTTTAAGCGGTTCTTGCTCTGGCTCGCTCTCGTCAGCGCGGATTTCATCGAGTGAGCCAAATACGGTCGAAATCAGTTCAGGGATTTGTGCCGCGGCAAGTGCGTTGTTACTCACATATGCAGAAACAATATCTACGGTCATCTGCAAGAGTTCATCGCGATCAAGCACGCTATTGTCGGCGTCAGCCATGAGTGACAGTTTCCTTTAGTTTGAAAATTACATAAAAATTAATGCACTAATTACCCGATATAGTCAAACAACAGAAAAGGGCAAGAGGATTTAATAATAAAATGATTTAATCAAAGTACATTCGATTACATGAATGGCATCCAATTGTCTGATGTCATTAAAAGGCGGCCATGTCCGAAAAACTAATATTGTGGGCTGCGAATAATCGTGCTGGGTGTGCTTAATGGTGTTTCTTTAAGTTCATCACGCTTTGATCATTTGCGCGTATGTGGGGGTAATAATAATATTATAGCGTGTGTGAAGATTCACAACATGACTGGCGCAACGATTTCTGTTGTTGGAGCGCATATCTGGTCTTCGTAAAACTTGCAGATCAGGGTGTCCTGCGCGTTGGCAGTTTGCGTCCTATATGCTACAAGGCGCTCAAATTTAATCACTGACTTCGTTCAAGGGCGCGCCGATGACTGTAAAGACCATTGCCATTGCTGCCGATCATGGTGGCGTCGAACTTAAAACCGCAATTATCAGTGCTCTTAAGGATCGCGGCATTGAAGTTTTCGATTTTGGAACGAACAGCTCCGATTCTGTTGATTATCCGGACTATGCTCAAGCCGTTGCCAAATCGATTATTGATGGTCAATCCGAAGCGGGCATTCTTGTATGTGGCTCTGGGATCGGCATGAGCATTGCCGCCAACCGTTTCCCGGAAGTGCGCGCTGCCTTAGCGCATGATCGCCTTTCGGCCGAGCTTTGCCGTCAGCATAACAACGCGAATGTTTTGTGTCTCGGCGCGCGCATCGTGGGTGACGCGAAGGCACTTGACTGCGTGGATGCGTTTATTTCGACCGAGTTTGAAGGCGGTCGTCACGCGCTTCGTGTTGCGAAGATGTCTTAATCCTACCAATTACACCGCCATCTGGCATCAACCAGACCGGGTTGGTTCGCTTCAACCCGTCATATTGCATTGAGAGAGGCCCCAGCATGTCGTTCAAAGGCTTTTTCACGACTAGCTTGTCCGACGCCGATCCGGCATTGTTCAAATCCGTCACCGATGAACAGGATCGTCAGCAAAACCAGATCGAGATGATTGCTTCGGAAAACATTGTTTCCAAAGCCGTGATCGAAGCTCAGGGAACGGTTCTGACGAACAAATATGCCGAAGGTTATCCTTCGCGTCGTTATTACGGCGGGTGCGAATTTGTTGATGTTGCCGAGCAGCTTGCTATTGATCGCGCCAAAGAACTGTTTGGCTGTGAGTTTGTCAACGTTCAGCCGCATTCCGGTGCGCAGGCGAACGGTGCAGTTATGCTGGCACTGTGCAAGCCGGGCGATACCATTCTGGGGATGTCGCTTGATGCTGGTGGCCATCTGACCCATGGCGCACGTCCGGCCCTGTCAGGTAAATGGTTCAATGCCATCCAGTACGGTGTACGTGAAGACGATTTGACCCTTGATTACGATCAGGTCGAAGCCCTTGCTGTTGAACACAAGCCCGCCTTGATCATCGCAGGTGGTTCTGCCATTCCGCGCCAGATTGATTTCAAACGGTTCCGTGAAATAGCCGATAAAGTCGGTGCACTTTTGATGGTTGATATGGCGCACTTTGCCGGTCTGGTTGCCGGTGGTGTGCATCCGAGCCCGCTTCCTTATGCCGATGTTGTAACCACCACCACGCATAAAACCCTTCGTGGTCCGCGTGGCGGCATGATCCTGTCGAACAATCTTGATATCGGCAAAAAGATCAACTCGGCTGTGTTCCCTGGCTTGCAGGGTGGTCCGTTGATGCACGTGATTGCAGCAAAGGCGGTTGCCTTTGGCGAAGCACTGCGTCCGGAATTCAAAGATTACACGCAGCAGATCATCGACAATGCCAAAGCACTGGCAGAAGTTCTGGTGAAACGCGGTTTTGATATCGTGACCGGTGGCACGGATACCCATCTGATGCTGGTTGATCTTCGTCCCAAGGGCCTGAAGGGCAACACAGCAGAAGTCGCACTTGAGCGTGCGGGCATCACGTGCAACAAAAACGGCATTCCGTTTGATACCGAAAAACCAACCATCACGTCGGGTATCCGTCTGGGTACACCAGCCGGTACGACGCGCGGGTTTGGTGTTGAGGAATTCAAACAGATCGGTGAGCTGATCGGTGATGTTCTTGACGCAATGGTCGATAGCCCGGAAGGCAATTCCGAGGTCGAAGCCGCTGCGCGTGCGAAGGTCGAAGACCTTTGCAAATGCTTCCCGATCTATTCCTGATCGCGTCAAGAGCGAGTAAAGAAAATGCGTTGCCCGTTTTGCGGACATACTGACACACAGGTCAAGGATTCCCGTCCGACCGAAGAGCATCATGCTATTCGCCGTCGCCGGTTCTGTCCTGCATGCGGATCACGTTTTACGACATTTGAACGTGTTCAACTGCGTGAACTGATGGTTGTCAAAACCGACGGGCAACGCGAATTGTTCGACCGCGACAAACTGGCGCGGTCGATCTTTCTGGCCTGTCGTAAACGCCCGATCGAGGACGAGCGTGTTGAAAAGGCCTTAAATGGCATTCAACGACGCCTCGAAAGCAGCGGTGAAAGTGACATTACCACCGATACCATCGGTGAAATGGTGATGGAGGCGTTAAACGCACTCGATCAGGTGGCGTATGTGCGCTACGCTTCAGTGTATAAAAACTTCCGTGAAGCCCGTGATTTTGAACAATTCGTGGAAAACATGCAGGACGGGGAAGAAGAGGCGGACGCAGAGTAATGACAGCCCCCGCGTTTACAGAAGACGACCGGCATTTCATGCGGGTCGCGTTAAGCCTGTCTAAACGCGGTTTGGGAAATGTCTGGCCAAACCCGGCTGTTGGCTGCGTTCTTGTGTCCCCTGACGGTGTAGTTGTCGGGCGTGGTCATACCCAACCCGGTGGTCGTCCGCACGCTGAACGTGTTGCCCTTGATATGGCAGGCAGCCTTGCAAAGGGGACTACGGCCTATGTCACCCTTGAGCCCTGTAGTCATTTTGGCAAATCTCCACCATGCGCATCAGGCTTGATTGATGCGGGCGTTTCCCGTGTTGTTAGCGCGCTTGAAGACCCCGATGCCCGTGTATCAGGACGTGGCCACCAAATGCTGCGGGACGCGGGGATAAATGTTGATGTCGGCCTTCTGGGCGATGATGCACGTCGTCTGAACGAAGGGTTTCTGTCGCGGGTTGAGCGTCATCGTCCTTTCGTGACGCTGAAACTGGCATCGACTCTTGATGCGCGTTCAGCCACCGCACGCGGTGAAAGTCAGTGGATCACTGGAACAGAGGCACGCGCACACGGGCATCTTTTGCGTGCCAATCATGATGCAATCCTTGTCGGTGCCAGTACCGTTGTTACCGATGATCCGACCCTGACATGTCGTCTTGCCGGGCGGGAGCAACAATCGCCTGTGCGCGTCATTCTTGATCGGACCGGTGCCGTGCCAGCATCAGCGAAACTTGTTCAAACCGCGAATGAGGTTCCTACCTGGCTTGTCGTATCAGACGATCACTTTGCCGAACTATCGGAAAAATTTGAAAAAACTTCGGTAAAAGTGATCGCTACGGGATGCGTTGACGATCATTTGAACCTACATGACGTCATGCGAAAGTTGGCTGATCTGGGACTAACGCGTGTTCTGGTCGAAAGTGGCGGGAACCTGGCGGCCGGGCTGATCAAAGCGGATTGTGTTGATCGGGTCGTTCATTTTACGGCCCCGTTGATGATGGGCGATGATGGCAAGGCAATGGTCGCGGCACTTGGTGTCAAACAGCTTTCAGATATGCCACGGTTCGAGCGTGTTTCGGTTCGCGAAATAGGTAAAGATATCGTGATAACTTACGACAATAAAACGGATTAAGTGCATGTTTACTGGCATTATCACCGATATTGCAAACGTTCGCGCAATTGAAAAAACGGGCGATACCCGTTTTGAATTCACCACATCATTTGATACGTCCAAGATCGTTTTGGGAGCATCAATTGCGTGCAACGGCGCGTGCATGACCGTGATTGAAACCGGCGACAACTGGTTTGCGATTGAAGCATCTGCCGAAAGTCTTGACCGGACCACGCTTGGTGATCTGTCGACGGGATCGAAAGTTAATCTTGAACAAGCGACACGTGTTGGTGACGAACTGGGTGGGCATATCGTGTCGGGCCATGTGGACGGTGTCGCGACACTGACCAAACGTGTTCCTGAAGGTGATTCCTTGCGTCTGACCTTTGAAGTGCCGGAAACCTTTGCCAAATATATCGCGTCAAAGGGGTCAGTGACCCTTGAAGGTGTATCTTTGACGGTCAATGAGGTTGACGGAAACACTTTCGGTATCAATCTGATACCTCATACACAGATACACACCACGTTGGGTTCGAAGCAGCCGGGTGACCGGATCAATTTCGAAATCGACATGCTTGCACGCTACGTTGCGCGCATGCTGGGCAAGGATTGATCACAGATGCCAAACAATTATCTTTCGCCGATCGAAGACGTCATCGAAGAAGCCCGCAATGGTCGGATGTTTATTCTGGTCGATGATGAAGACCGCGAAAACGAAGGCGACCTTGTCATTCCCGCCCAGATGGCAACTCCTGACGCCATCAACTTCATGGCGACCCACGGGCGCGGGTTGATCTGTTTGACCCTTGAGAACCAACGGTGCGACGAATTGGGTCTGACAATGATGAGTGCCCATAACGGCACGCGTCACGAAACAGCCTTTACCGTGTCGATTGAGGCAAAAACAGGTGTCACCACCGGGATTTCTGCACCGGACCGTGCGCGTACGGTGGCGGTTGCCATTGATCCGAACGCGGGGCGACATGATATCGTGACACCTGGGCATGTGTTTCCGCTGCGTGCGCGGGCAGGAGGGGTACTTGTTCGGGCTGGTCATACCGAGGCATCGGTTGATATTGCGCGTCTTGCCGGATTGAATGCATCGGGCGTGATTTGCGAAATCATGAGCGATTCCGGCGAAATGGCGCGCCTGCCGGAACTTGTTGAATTTGCCAAGAAACACGACCTTAAAATTGCACAGATTGCCGATTTGATCCGGTATCGCCGCAAGCACGAGAAAGTCGTGCAACGCAAGGCAACGACGAAGATCAAAAGTTCCAATGGCGGCGAGTTTGACCTTCATCTGTATGTCAACAACGTCACCTATGCCGAACATATCGCGCTTGTAAAAGGCGATATCAGCGATGACGCGCCAGTCTTGACCCGTGTGCATGCGCTTAATGTTCTTGATGATGTGTTGGGCGATACCCAGTCGGGGCATTATGGCCATTTGGCAGCCGCCATGCGCCAGATTGGCGATGAAGGACGCGGCGTCGTTGTCCTGATCCGTGAGCCGCGGCCGAACAGCTTGTCTTCTTCTGTTGCAAAGCTGATTGAGTTGAATGGCGGAGACGGCGAAGCCCTGCGTCAGGAACTGGCGCAGGCGACAGGTGAAACAGATTTGCGCGATTACGGCGTTGGCGCACAAATCTTGCATGATCTGGGTATTCGCGACATGATTCTGCTTTCAAATACCAAACGCCACATTGTAGGACTTGACGGCTTCGGTCTAAATCTGGTTGATCAGCGTCCGCTTGTCGTCTCGGAGGAATAAAACCATGAAAAACGCCCCCCACATTTTGATTGTGGATGCGCCGTATTACACGCATATCGTTGAAGACCTCGTGAAGGGGGCTGCATCTACTTTGGAAGCTGGTGGCGCAACGTGGGACCGTATTTCGGTATCAGGCGCGTTCGAAGTGCCAATTGCCATCCGTTATGCGGTACAATCAATGCAAGAGCTTGCAACCGGTCCGCGTTATGACGGGTATTTGGCTCTTGGCTGTGTTATCCGCGGCGAAACGACCCATTACGATCACATCTGCGAAGAAGCCAACCGTGCTTTGATGCAGCTTTGCCTCGATCTTCGACTGGCGATCGGGAACGGTATCCTGACCGTTGAGGATGAGGCACAGGCAATTGCACGCTGTAAGGCCGATCAGAAGAACAAGGGTGGCGAGGCTGCCAAAGCTGTTCTGCGGATGATCGAAGTTCAAAACCATTTTGGAATCCATCACAAGTAATGACTGATAAACCAAAGGCATCTGCCGCACAGCGGCGCAGCGCAGCGCGTTTTTCCGCCATTCAGGCACTTTACCAGGCCGAATTGTCGCAACTTTCGGCTGGTGACATCGTTCGGGAATATTCCGATTTTCGGCTTGATGGCGAAGGTGGACGTGATCTTGATATCACCAATGACGATTTGATTGATCCGGATCGCGGCTTCTTTGCCGATCTGGTTCAAGGGGTCGCAGCCCGCATGGTTGATATCGATGCGTTGATCGATGGCGCGCTTGAAAAAGGCTGGACAACCAAACGTTTAGAAACGGTTCTGCGCAGCATCATGCGTGCAGGTACCTATGAACTTATGGCGCGTGAAGACGTTCCGATGCGTGTTGTTATCACCGAGTATGTCGATGCGGCCCATTCATTCTTTGATGAGAATGAACCAAAACTTGTGAATGCGGTTCTTGATCGCATTGGCAAAACGTTGCGTCCCGGTGAAGCCGGGAAAAACTGATATGGCAGCGCGGTCAGGGGAATTTGATCTGATCGCGCGCCATTTTGCGCCTATTGCACAGCGTGACCCTGCGGCATTGTCGCTTAAAGATGATGCCGCGGTCTTTACACCGCCAACCGGCTGTGAAGTTGTCGTCACCACCGACGCATTGGTTTCCGACGTCCATTTCCGCAATCTTGATGCCCCTGAGTTGATCGGCAAGAAGGTTCTGCGTGTGAGCCTTTCTGATCTGGCCGCAATGGGCGCGACCCCGCTTGGCGTGGTTCTGACGGCAGGATATGGCCCGGATGTGTCCGAAGACTGGATAGAACGCTTCGCCAAAGGGTTTGGCGAAGATTGTGCGGCTTATTCGGTTGCGTTAATGGGCGGCGATACGGTCGGAACGCCCGGTCCAACATTTTTCAGTCTGACGGCATTCGGCTATGTCGCGACGGGCAGGGCTCTGCGACGCGATCAGGCGCGGCCCGGCGACCTTTTGGCCGTTACCGGCACGTTGGGTGACGCGGCGATTGGTTTGTCTGTCCTGGCGGGTGACTGTAATGACCTTGATGACGTGGCGCGCGATCACTTACAGGATCGCTATTGGTTGCCTCGTCCACGCATTGATATCGCGAAATCCTGCATTTCATTGGAAAAACGGTTTGCCGCGATGGATATATCGGATGGATTGGCGGGGGATTGTCGCAAGATTTGTGCAGCATCAAGCGTTGGCATGACGATTGATCGAATGAAAATCCCTCTGTCAAATGCCGCGTTGCAAGCCGTTGAGCATGATGAACACCGATGGCAAAACGTTTTGGCTGGCGGTGATGACTATGAATTGCTGATCGCGGGCGCGCCAGATGACGTGGCCGCATTGGGGGATCAGGTGACAGTTATCGGCACAGTTACCGACAAGGTTGGGCAAGTCGAATTGATCGGGCCAGATGGCAAAATGGCCGAACTCGCACCGGGCGGGTTCGACCATTTTCGATAAAGCCTGAACGCGTGATCAGGGTGCTGTTCTATTTACCTTCGCTGAAACGACCAAGGTTGCCAAACAGCTGTTGCAGAATGGTCATTTCACGACCTTCGGTCGGCGTAACGCGATCAGATGGAATAACTGGTTTACCATCTTCAAGATCATATTCGCTGAGGATGTCGACACGGTTTGCCTTGTCAAAGCTGATCAGGACAACTTTTTGCTCAACGGTTTCGGGGGCAAAAAAAGCGACGGTTTCCGTCCTGCGCGAAATATAAAGCCATACATTTTCGTCAAACGCGGCGACGGTGGATGGGGAGCCCAAAATATCGGTGACATCGCCCTTGGTCGATTCTCCGATTGTGATCTGTTCAAGCATTTCTGGTTCCGGCGCGTTACCGCGCGACGCGACCCGGGGACTGCAAGCCGATACATACAGGACGGCCAGTCCTGCCAGCATCATCAGGGGAATGCGTGTAGTTTTATTGTGCATGAAGCTCACCAGAGCGACCCTCTTATTGAAACCAAACCGGAATTGCCTTGAGTTTCTGCGCGATGCGCATGATATTGCCGGGCAATGTTTGGGGCAGATGCGCCCCTAAAGATTTACGGCATTCTGCGTGCCACGACAGGAATGTCAACGAAGGAGTGTTACTGTTGTTTGGATGGCTTAAGAAAAAAGACCGCAACCAGTCGGCTGCGTTCGATCTTTACACCGCAATGGTCACCCAGGCGCGCCAGCCCGTATTCTATTCAAAGCTGGGTGTTGCCGATACGCTGGAGGGCAGATTTGACCTTATTCTGGTCCATGCCTTCATCCTGTTTCGCCGCTTGAAAACCGAAAATGGTGACAAAGATCTGGCGCAGAAGGTATTTGACGTGATGTTTGCTGATCTTGATCAAAACATGCGTGAAATGGGCATTGGCGACGTTGGAATTTTAAAGCGCATTCGTAAAATGTCGGAATCCTACCACGGTCGGATCGTTGCATATGAAGAAGGTGTGCAAAGTGGTGCTGCCGAACTTGCCGCTGCCTTGAGCCGCAATCTTTATGCCGATACCGAAGTCCGTGACGAACAACTGATGGCATTGGTTGGCTATGTGCATGACGCACTGACCATGCTTGAAAAACAGCCAGTCTCAGAAATACAAAACGGCGATGTGCGTTTCCCGGATGTGCCGGTGCCCGCCGTAACCGCAAACTAATTGAAAAAAGAGTCCACCCATGTCTAAAAAATATACCCCGGAATTTTCCCGCATCGTCAACACCGAAGAACAGGTCAGTAAAAAAGAGAAAATCATCCTTGAAGCCAGCGCACAGGAACGTGCGGCCTTGGCTAAGCGGTTTGAATTGGTCTCGATTGACAGCCTGACGGCTGAACTGACAATCATTGCGGCATCAAATGGCGAAGTAACGGTGCGCGGCCCAATGCATGCGCAGATCGTACAGAGCTGTGTGACGACACTTGAACCTGTGCCTGAAATGGTTGAAGACGAGGTCAAAGTACTGTTCTCACCGCACGTGTCAGAAGAAGACATGCCGTCAAACCCTGATGACCTTGAAGACCTGTCGGAAGATGAACTGATGGCGCTTCTTGATCAGCCAGAACCGCTTGTTGATGGCAAAATTGATGTGGGTGAGGTCGTTTCGCAATTTTTGGCCGTCGCAATGAACCCGTATCCGCGCAAAGATGGCGCAGAACTTCCTGAGGCTGCTTTGGTCGAAGAAGAAGCTGATGAAGAACGCCCGAACCCGTTTGCCAAGCTTGCTGGTCTCAAAGAACAGCTTGAAAAGAAGAAGTAAGCCTGTTTCGGCTTGAAAATTTGACACGATGTGTCAGGTGGGATGCCGGTCTTTACCGGCATTTCACTTTTATGGAATACAGTGCGGGTCGGTTACACTGGTAAGGTTGGTTCGGTTCGTGTGCTTTACCTTGTATCTGGTCGAGAATTCCGGTAATTACGGGCGTTCCGGCAAATAGATGACAGGTGACGGTCCAAAGGGCCACCTGCCGGAAATCCGGTTCAGATGTTTTAGAACAACCATAAGAGAAGACGTTGCCTGAACAGGTTTGCATATCACTTGACGCGATGGGAGGAGACCACGCGCCAGAGATGGTCGTAGCTGGTGCGGAGATCGCACTTAAGAGGCTCCCCCATCTCAAGTTTTTGATGTTTGGCGATGAAGCGCGACTTACGCCGCTGCTTGCCAAATACCCAGCATTGAAAGCGGTGAGCGAGGTTCGCCACGCTTCGCAAGAAGTCACGATGGACGACAAGCCTTCTGTCGCGCTGCGTCAACGCCGTGACTCCAGCATGCGCCTGGCGATCAATGCGGTCAAAGACGGTAGCGCACAGGGTGTCATATCTGCCGGCAATACCGGCGCGTTGATGGCGATGGCAAAATTCGTTCTAAAAACCGTGCGCGGTATCGATCGTCCCGCCATTGCGACATATATGCCAACCCAGCGTGGCGAAACCGTCATGCTTGATCTTGGTGCCAACATTGAATGTGATGAAAACAATCTGGTGCAGTTCGCCCTGATGGGGGAAGTATTTACCCGCATCCTGTTTGGCCTTGAAAAACCGTCGGTTGGCTTGCTTAACGTTGGCATCGAAGAGCTTAAAGGCAACGAATCGGTTAAGAAGGCTGCGGTGATCCTGCGCGAAATTGATTTGCCGATCCGCTTTGCTGGTTTTGTCGAAGGCGATGATCTTGCAAAAGGTACGGTCGATGTGATTGTCACCGATGGTTTTACTGGCAACGTTGCGCTTAAAACCGCAGAAGGCACAGCACGACTTCTTGTGCATTTCCTGCGTGAAACCTTCAAAAGTTCATTCTTTGCCAAACTTGGCTATCTTCTTGCGCGTCGTTCGCTTCAGCGTTTTCGCGACCGTATGGATCCGCGCCGCTACAACGGTGCGATGTTGCTTGGCCTTAATGGTATCGCTGTTAAAAGCCATGGCGGCACGGATGCTCTTGGGTTTTCAAATGCGATTGGCGTTTGCCATGATCTGATTGTGAATAATCTCAATGACAGCATCAAAAATGAACTTGCTGCCTTTGAACAGGCCATGTCGGGTAAAACAGTAGAAGAAATTGCTGTTTCTGCCGGTCAGGTCGACTGATAAATTCAACAAAATACTAGAAAACTGGCGGTCTTCACATCATGACAGTTCGTTCTCGCATTATTGGTTGCGGCTCCTACCTTCCTGCAAATGTCGTAACCAATGACGAGTTGGCAAAGCGCGTCGATACATCCGATGAATGGATTGTTGCGCGTACAGGTATTCGTCAACGTCACATTGCAGCCGAAGACCAGACCACCAGCGATCTGGCGGTTGAGGCGGCAAAAAAGGCGATGGAACATGCCGGCGTTACGGCTGCTGATATTGATCTGATTATTGTTGCGACTGCGACACCTGATAATACATTCCCGGCGACAGCGACCAAGGTTCAACACCGTCTTGGTGTGACCGGCTTTGCCTTTGACGTTCAAGCGGTATGTTCTGGCTTCATCTATGGTTTGACGACAGCTGATATGTATATCCGTAACGGTCAGGCCAAAACTGCCCTTGTGATTGGTGCCGAAACATTTTCGCGTATCCTTGACTGGGAAGACCGCCGGACCTGTGTGTTGTTTGGTGACGGGGCAGGGGCTGTTGTCGTTCAGGGATTTGAAGGTACCGGAACGCTCGAAGATCAGGGCATCCATGCCAGCCGTTTGCATTCAGACGGCAGCAAGTATGAACTTCTTTATGTTGACGGCGGCCCATCTGCCACCCAGACCGTTGGACATCTGCGGATGGAAGGCAAAGAAGTCTTCCGTCATGCCGTAACCAACTTGGCCGCTGTGATTCGTGAAGTTCTTGCTGATACAGGGCTTGAGGCCGCTGACATTGACTGGCTGGTTCCCCATCAGGCGAACCGTCGCATCCTTGACAGCACGGCCAAGAAATTCGGAATTTCGCCAGACAAGGTTGTGGTGACTGTTGATCGTCACGCCAATACGTCGGCGGCGTCGATTCCCCTGGCATTGGCAGAAGCCGTGCATGATGGACGCATTAAACGCGGCGATATCGTTATTCTTGAGGCGATGGGTGGTGGTTTTACCTGGGGCGCATCGCTCGTTCGCTGGTAAAATGACTGCAGTTATCTTTGCTGTTAGGCAGAAAAGAACGCCATTTCCTTAAAAATCACAACATTCCGCCATAAAGCAGTGTATCCTGTTGATATTGACTGATTTCGCCACCAGATATAGCCTTGTGTATATAGTCCCGAAATAAGGAGGCGGCCTGTTATGTCGGAAACAACGATTACCCGTGCGGATCTCGCTGAAGCCGTTTACCAGGAAGTAGGTCTGTCGCGGAACGAGTCCGCCCAGCTACTTGAAACTGTTCTTGATGAAATTTCGACCGCGCTGATCAAAGACGAAGTGGTGAAGATTTCCTCGTTTGGAAGCTTCTCTGTACGTCAGAAAGGCCAGCGTATCGGACGGAATCCTAAAACGGGTGACGAAGTGCCCATCTTGCCGCGGAAGGTTCTTGTGTTCCGACCGTCGCAGGTGCTGAAAGCCCGCATTAACGCTTAAGAAAAGAAGTCATGAAAACGAACTTGGGGGCTGCGGCGGGACCATCCCGCCGGACAGCAAAGTCTGATTCTGCCTTTCGCACAATTAGCGAGGCAGCAAAAGAACTTGGTCTTCAACAGCATGTGCTGCGGTTTTGGGAATCCAAGTTTCCTCAAATCCAGCCAATGAAACGGGCTGGCGGGCGTCGCTATTATCGTCCGGAGGATATCGAATTCCTCGCCAGTATTCGAACACTGTTGCATGATCAGGGTTTCACCATCAAAGGTGTCCAGAAGCTGCTTGATCAGAACAAGGGCAAACTTCCCGGTGAAATCACGGTAAATGCCAGTGATGTTGATCAGGGTGCTGTTGCTGGTTTTGCATCAAGTGTTTCAAGCAATACCGGCTTGAATAAAGCTGCGGTTGAGGGGGTTCTTGGTGAATTACATGAACTGCAGGACATCCTTCGTGCCAGCTTGCAGGACATCAAAAAAAATCCATAAAAACCATTTGCGTCTTTGGCGCCGCGCGGCTATTTATCGAGCCGCGCTAAAGAGCGCAAACATACGGTCGGAGCGTGGCGCAGCCTGGTAGCGCACCTGCATGGGGTGCAGGGGGTCGGAGGTTCGAATCCTCTCGCTCCGACCAATTATTTCCCCTTACAGATAAATCCCACATCAAATGCCTTGTAATGCGTCAGGCATCAGGCGCCCGACAGTTGTGATGTCACCATTATCCGTGACACGGATCAGAATAATTTCGCCAGACTGTGGGTAAATCCCGGTCAGTGCCGTGATATTCACCTGATGGGTAACCATTAAGGCCTTCATGCCGGTCGGAAGACTGCCAAGGCGTTCAATCGTCTGATTGGTTTGGCTGTTTTGCAGGCCACGGTCTGAGAAAAACGAATTAAGTGCTGGTTCTTCCTGAACGGCCCCCAGATCAAGCAGTGCTGCGGTTTCAAGGCACCGACACCACTGACTGCTTAGCACGATATCAATCGCAATGCCCTGCGCGCGGATAAGTGCCCCTGTGATGCGTGCCTGACTTTTTCCGGTGTCATCAAGATTACGCTGGGTGCTGCAATCGCCCAATTTAAATTGGGCGGGATCACCGGTTCCCGGCGCAATTGCATGGCGCATCAAGGCATGAACGCCCGGTTCGGCCAATATTTCCCATGGGTCTTGTGGGGATGATTGCGCATTGGTAGGCATTCGTCCGAGTGCTAGTACAACACAGACAGATACTATTGTGATGAGGATTGATCGCATGACACTTCACCTTCGCTGGTGACAAGGAGGTCTCCTTGATACCCGGTGACCTGTCATACGGATCAGTTGATATGCTTTGTCGCACGTGAGCAGGATCGTCAGATCACAGGTTTTGCGCAACGACTTGCGAGCAAGCAGGCCGTCCTGCGCATTGTATAGTGCCCTATGGCCTATGCCAAAGGGTCACGCCTTTGCATTAGTCGTAGAAACACGGCGACCTTCGTCGGTCAGTTTGCAGATCAGCCAATCGGGCTTGATCGGATTGTCGAACCAAGGTGCCGCCCAGCCATGATCAATGCAGCTTTGGACTGTCTTGTCGCTGATCTGTTTGCCATTTTTGTCAAACAGTGGCAGCTTTCCGCCCGGTTGGCTCAGGCCCCGACGTAGCCATTCAAGCTGAACGTCGGTTGGTTTTGAATGTTTTTTACCCGTCATCGGTACTCCCTGCACCGTTATGGTATCAGTGATATATTCAATATTGGATGCCATCAGTGTGGCGGATAATCAACTTTGGAGCAATCGCAATGACAGCAGATCACTTTCAGCCAAGCGAAATGTCATTTTTGTATGTCACCGTTCCGGATATGGACACGGCGCGTGTGATTGCAGGCGGTGCCATTGGCGAAAAATTGGCCGCATGCGCAAACGTGTTGCCCCAAATGACGGCTATTTACGAATGGGATGGGGATGTCGAAGAGGAAAGCGAACTTATTGTGATCCTTAAGACTGCAAAATCAACCGCATCTGCGCTGGCAAAATGGATCGAAGACAATCACCCGTATGAGGTGCCTTGTATTCTTGAAATACCGCTTGGCCGGGGGAACCACGACTATGTCAGCTGGTTGCAAAAGCAGATGGGATCAAGATCACGGTTGATGTGATTGCATCGCAGCGATTTGCCCCCTAGGATGGCGCAAATTTAATCCATTAGGTGACGTTTTTTAATGAACCAGTTTACTAAAATGGCCCTTGAAATGGGGCCCTTGATTTTATTCTTTGCTGCCAATGCGACAACCAATCTGATGACCGCAACGGCTGTGTTCGTTGCCGCTACGGTTGTCGCCCTTAGCGTATCTTACATCATCGCGCGCACCATCCCGATTATGCCGCTTATTGGCGGTGCTTTCGTTATCGTGTTTGGTGGATTGACCCTTTATCTTGATGACGATCTGTTTATCAAAATCAAACCGACGATTGTGAACCTGTTGTTTGCGGCAATCCTGTTTGGCGGCCTGATGGCCGGAAAGCTTTTTCTCAAGCTGGTTTTGGAAAGTGCGTTCAAGGCAACCGATGAAGGTTGGCGTATCCTGACGTGGCGTTGGGCGATCTTTTTCGTTGTTCTGGCGGTGATCAACGAAGTGGTCTGGCGCAACTTTTCGACCGACACATGGGTTGCGTTCAAGGTTTGGGGCATCATGCCGCTCACCATGGTGTTTGGCATGGCGCAAGTGCCGGTGCTGATGAAATATCAGTTACCAGAAGAAGAGGGCGGCCCAGCGGCTTCCTGATCGATCGGACATAAAAATAGACAATGGGGCAGGATATAAATCCTGCCCCATTGTTGTTCAGCGAAAGGTGCTACGCGCGAACCCGGATGATTATGCGATCGGGAGTGCGATGCTGGCTGCTGCCTGTGCTGCGATGCCTTCTTCGCGACCGGTAAAGCCAAGTTTTTCGGTGGTGGTGGCTTTGACATTGACCCGGTCGATATCAATCGCAAGGATTTCTGCGACTTTCTGGCGCATCGCGTTTGTATGCGGTCCGATTTTAGGCCGTTCGCAAATCAACGTCAGATCGACATTCACAATCCTGCCGCCGCGTTGACGAACAAGATCTGCTGCGTGCTTAAGAAAGATATCGGACGCCGCACCTTTCCATTGCATATCGCTGGGAGGGAAATGCTGGCCAATATCGCCTGCACCAATCGCACCAAGGATCGCATCGGTCAGGGTATGCAGTCCAACATCGGCATCGGAATGACCCTCAAGGCGGGCGGTATGCGGCACTTTAACGCCACACAGGATACAATGGTCACCCGGTGCAAACCGATGCACGTCAAAGCCGGTTCCCGCACGATATTCTTCCTGTGGCATTGCCGTATCTTCCATTTTGTTCATTTCAGTGGGGGCGATCCAGTTCTGTGCCCGGCCAAAATCGTCGCGCAGGGTGATCTTGTCATTCGCAGTTGCACCTTCGACGCAGACCACGTCCAGACCAAGTTGCTCGAGAAGGGACGCGTCATCGGTCTGTTCTTGACCCTCGAACTGCGAATGGGCATCCAAAATGGTCTTGAAGATAAACCCTTGCGGGGTCTGGGCACGGTGAAGGCTATCGCGCGAAATGGTGCGCAAAATGATATTGTTTTCATCTGTTTGCTTGATCGTGTCCGCGACGGGCAGGGTGGGTATGGCCCCGGCACGGGTTTCAAGGGCATGAAGAACCCGCGAAATAACCGCATCGGAAATTCCCGGCCGGGCGGCATCATGGATCAAAACAACATCAGGCGATTTTCCCGCCAGTGCCCGCAAACCATTTAAAACGGATTGCTGGCGGGTTTGGCCACCGTTAACCGGCATTGGGATATCGGCCTTGCAGGCAACTTCGGACATCGCATCCTCATACCAATCCTGATGGATTGGATTATAGACGATTTGAATAAGGTCTGCGGATGTATGATCGACAAAGCAATCAACGCAATGAGCCAGCAGGCTTTTGCCGCCAAGTTGGTGATATTGTTTTGGTAATGGGTCACCAAATCTGCTACCGCTGCCCGCAGCAACGATGACAACCCCGATTTTTTGGGTCATAAATATTGTGCCGTCGCTTGTCTGAATTGCGCCGCAGGCTATCTTTATGCGGAGAATTTGCCAAGTCGACATTTTGCCTATCGAGATCTTTCGATCAAGACAAACGGATCAACGGACCTTCCTATGCTGGCTGCATACATTCATATCTTGGCGTTGTTACCGCTGACCGCGCAGATTTTGCGTCAGGAGCCGCGTCGCGACATATGGCTGTATGGATCGATTTTTCTGGCCGCGATCGGGACAATGGTTTTGCTTGGCGTGACCGGTGAAGAAGTGCAGTCACGCGGATTTGCCGCAGCCCTGCACTGGTCCGAGCTTACCGTCATTGTGATATTCGGCGGATTGGTGATTTGCAAGGGTCCGCAACAGGTTTGGCGACTGGCGGGCTATATCGGCGGGTACTTGTTGCTGTTTGCGGTGTTGGCGGCTGTTTTCAGTGTGTTGTTGTATCGACACGAGCCGGCAACCGTTCACGGCCCTGCTTTATATTCGGGCTGGCTGTGGGCGCATATCGGCAGCTCGCTTGTGACCTATGCCCTTGTGACCTTGGCAGCGATTGCGGCAATGGCCTATGTTGTGCAGGAACATGCTCTCAAACATCGAAAACCGACACGATGGAGCCGTCGCTTGCCACCGCTTCGCGATAGTGAATACATGTTGGTTGGCTTTTTGAAATGGTCGGCATGGGTGTTGGTGATCGGCATTGTATCGGGCTTTGCGCTTCGTTATGTCGAAGGCAGCCCCATTTGGTCGATTGACCATAAAATGCTTTTGACCCTTCTGGGTTTTGCCACGATATGCACGCTTATCTTTATTCATGAAAAGTCTACCTTGCGCGGTCGAATGGCTGTGCGCTTTGTTCTTGGGGCATGGTTGCTGCTGACGCTGGCATTTCCGGGCGTTCGGTTTGTTACCGGTTATATCGTCGGCTGATCAGTGCGTAATTGCTGATCAGTGTGCGGTGCGATATGTCTTCGCCTTAAGTCGACACCCCTTAAAACATCCCCTGTTGTCAGTATATTCTTGATCGTTTACGTGCTTTCGCACAACGTTATTTCAGATGATACGCTTAGAGTTGTTGCAACTGGGGGCCAGTTTTATTAATCTGCCCAAGTTTTAGGCAATCGGAATTCCTTCATGTCATTGCAGATTGGTTCTGTACACGTGCCAGAGAATGTCATTTTGGCACCCATGTCAGGTGTGACTGACCTTCCATTTCGGCAGCAGGTCCGCCAGTTTGGCGGTCACCTTGTTGTGTCTGAAATGATTGCGTCAGACGCCATGATTCGCATCCAGCGCCACGATAAGGAAGTGCGCAAGATGCATGGAGATTGTGCAGCCGAAAGCCCGCTTTCCGTTCAACTGGCCGGGACCGAGCCCGAAGAAATGGCGCAAGCCGCCAAGATGAATGAAGCACGCGGTGCCATGATCATTGATATCAACATGGGCTGCCCGGCAAAGAAAGTGACCAAGGGATACGCGGGTTCGGCCTTGATGCGCGATGAATGCCTTGCAGCTGATATCATCAAGGCCACCGTGGATGCGGTGTCTGTTCCAGTGACGCTTAAAATGCGGTTGGGCTGGGACGATGATTGCCGGAATGCACCGGCTCTCGCCAAAATTGCCGAAGACCTCGGCATTGCGATGCTGACCATTCATGGTCGTACTCGGTGCCAGTTTTACAAAGGTAGTGCGGATTGGGACGCTATTTCGCTGGTCAAGGACGCGGTTTCCATTCCCGTGATCGGCAATGGGGACGTTAACAGCGAAGAAGACGCTGCTGAACTTTTGAAACGATCAGGGGCCGATGGTGTCATGATTGGGCGCGGTGCGCAGGGGCGCCCCTGGTTCCTTGGGCAAGTTTCACATTATTTGAAAACCGGCGAGAAGCTGGCGGCACCATCACTGGCAGTCCAGCTTGAAACCATCCTGCGTCACTATGACGCAATGATTGCCCATCATGGTCGTCAGGGTGTGCGTATCGCGCGCAAACATCTGGCCTGGTATTGCAATGGCCTTCGCAACGCGACGGAATTTCGGCGCGTTGTCAATGTATTGGATGATCCAGATAAGGTGAAAGATCAAATCCGCGCTTTTTACGAGCCGCTGGTGGAAAACGAAAACAAACTCGATCGGCAAGCAGCCTGATCGTATTATAACAATAAAATGACGATGAAAATCGTTGGGGAAGAATTGAATGAGACTGGGATTTGGAAAAGGCAACGGGGTTGACCCGACTGGCGTACTGAACGCCATTGCGAGTGCCGTCGTCGTTGCCAATCGGGATGGCAATATTCGCTTCGTCAATCAGGCGACAGAACAGCTGTTTAACACCAGTGCAAGTGTTCTGTGCCGCACCAACCTGACTGACTATATTCCCGGTGACAGCCCGGTTTTTTCTTTGATCAGGCAGGCAATTGATGGCGCAACTTTGGTTGCAGACCACAACCTGATGATCGAAAGCCCGAAAATCGGTAAGCACACAGTCAACTTGACTGTCGGTTCGATGCCAGATGAAAGTGACTGTGCTGTTCTGACATTTGAGCCGCGTTCAATTGCGCAGAAAATAGACAATCAGCTGCTGAGCCGAAATTCTGCCCGTTCTGTCAGTGCCATGGCGGCCATCCTTGCCCATGAAATCAAAAACCCGCTTTCGGGTATTCGTGGTGCAGCACAACTGCTTGAACAGACAAGCAATGAGGATGACCGGGTTTTGACACGTCTGATTTGCGATGAAGCGGATCGGATTGTTGACCTTGTCGACCGGATGGAGATTTTCTCTGACAAGCCGCTCGAACGTGGGGCTGTGAATATTCATACGGTTCTTGAGCACGTGCGTCGCCTGGCTGAAAATGGTTTTGGCAAACATCTGGTCTTCGAAGAGGTATATGATCCATCCTTGCCGCCGGTATTTGGCAACCGCGATCAGCTTATTCAGGTGTTTCTCAATCTTTTGAAAAATGCTGGTGAGGCGGTCGATGCCGACGATGGTACGATCATCATTTCTACCCGCTATCAACACGGTGTCCGTCTTGCGGTTGCGGGTGCGGATGCGCGGGTGCATTTGCCGCTTGTGGTGTCGGTCCGCGACAATGGTCCGGGGATTTCGCCAGATATGCGCGAAAGCCTGTTTGACCCATTTGTTACAACAAAACCAACTGGTACGGGGCTTGGCCTTGCACTGGTGGCGAAAATTATTAATGACCATGGCGGCGTGATTGAGGTCAAGGATGTGCCGGGGGGCGGCGCTGAATTCCAGATCATGCTGCCGATATATAACCGTGCGCTGGCCGAAGATGTCGACGAGGGGGAAACAATGAAGAACAGGGGTGAAACCGTATGACCACGCGCCCGGCAAGAATTCTTGTAGCCGATGATGATCGTGCGATCCGTACAGTACTGACACAGGCGTTGTCCCGTCAGGGGCATGAAGTCCGCAGCACCGGCCATGGCCGCACACTTTGGGACTGGATTGCCGATGGGGATGGCGATCTGGTGATCACGGATGTGATGATGCCTGATGAAAACGGGCTGGATATGGTTCCGCGTATTCGCAAACTGCGCCCGGATCTGCGCGTGATTGTTATGAGCGCACAAAACACGCTTATGACTGCGGTTAAAGCTGCCCAGCGTGGTGCGTTTGAATACCTTCCAAAACCATTTGATCTCAATGAGTTGATAAGCATTGTTGATCGGGCACTCGAAACGCCGCAGCAAGACGAAAAACGTGCTGCCACAGATGAAGAAGGCGATGACCGACTGCCGTTGATCGGCCGTTCGGCTGCAATGCAGGAAATTTATCGTGCGCTGGCGCGCTTGATGAACACCGATCTGACCGTGATGGTGACTGGCGAAAGCGGGACGGGTAAAGAACTTGTTGCACGTGCCTTGCATGAATACGGCGGACGCCGTCATGGACCGTTTGTGGCGATTAACATGGCGGCAATTCCGCGCGAATTGATCGAAAGCGAACTGTTTGGTCACGAAAAGGGTGCCTTTACTGGTGCCAACGAACGCAAGGTTGGTCGGTTTGAACAGGCCGAGGGTGGAACACTGTTCCTTGATGAAATCGGTGACATGCCGCTTGAAGCCCAGACTCGGCTTTTGCGCGTTTTGCAGGAAGGCGAATATACCCGTGTGGGCGGTCGCACACCGATCCGGGTTAATGTACGCATTGTTGCGGCAACCCATCGTGATTTGCGCAAATTGATCCGCGAAGGCACCTTCCGCGAAGATTTGTTCTATCGCCTGAACGTTGTACCGATCCGCTTGCCGTCCTTGCGCGAGCGTCTGGAAGACATCCCGGAACTGGTTAATCACTTCCTGTTGCAAGCCAGCGAAGAGGGACTCCCGCGTAAAACCCTGTCATCAGACGCGATGGCACGGCTTAAGGCGCATCGCTGGCCGGGTAACATTCGCGAACTGGAAAATATGGTTCGCCGTCTTACCGCGCTTTATTCGCATGACGTGATCGGCGTTGATGTGATCGAGACCGAGTTTTCCGAAAACAGCCTCAATGATGCAGCACCAAGTACCGAACCACAGTCGCTGTCGGAATCTATCGAACGTCATGTGCGTGAGTACTTTGACGCCCATGATGAAGACTTGCCGTCTGCTGGCTTGTATGATCGCATCTTGCGCGAAATGGAACGTCCGCTTTTGAATATCACCCTTGAAGCGACCCGTGGAAATCAGGTCAAGGCAGCAGAAGTTCTTGGGTTGAATCGAAATACCCTGCGTAAGAAAATTCGTGATCTTGGGCTGGAAGTCGTCAGAGGCACGAAATGAATAATACCGACCGTTCGATCTCCAACCGTTTTTTACGGTCGGGCTTTGTACGGTTTCTGGGGCGGTTGGGCCAATCGCGCAGGTTTGCGTTTGGCTTGGTCGCAGCCGCACTCATATCGGTAACTGCAACCTATCTTGCGATGACGGGAACGGCGCCATTCCAGCCCGACCCGCGCCTGATCCTGTTGCTGTTAAATGCCGATCTGGTGTTGGTATTGCTCTTGGCAACACTGGTGGCCCGGAAACTGGTGCAGATTTGGGTCGAACGTCGGCGTGGTGTCGCGGGCGCAAAGCTTCATACCCGTATGGTTCTGATGTTTTCGCTTGTGGCGGTGACGCCGGCGATTGTGGTTGCCGTCTTTTCGGCCTTGTTCCTGCATTTCGGGATTCAGGGCTGGTTTAGTGACCGGATCAGAACGGCGGTCGAAGAAAGCATGGTGATTGCTGATGCTTACCTTAAAGAGCATCAAGAATTGATCCGTGCCGACGTACTGGCAACGACCAACGATCTTCAACGGTTTGGTGTAAATTTCTCGACCAATGCGGATCGAATTTCCGACATTCTAACCGATCAGGCGCTGGCGCGTGGGTTGCCGGAAGTCTTGATGATTGATGGTTCCGGGCAGATTATTGCCCAGTCCGGCTACAGTTTTTCGAATAATTTCGAATTAAAGAATATCCCGCCAGAAGTTTTTGACGACGCACGGATCAAGGATGTGGTCCTGATGATCGGGTCGTCTGATAACCGGATCCGGGCGTTGGCAAAAATCCCAAGCTTTGTAGATGCATACTTGCTGGTCGGCCGGTTTGTTGATCCGAATGTTTTGGACCGCATTGACAAGGCGCGCCGTGCTGTTGATGCCTACGAAAGTCTTGAAGGCGAACGATCAGGGATTGTCATTACCTTTGTGATGATCTTCGTGCTGATCTCGGTTGTGTTGTTGCTGGCCGCGGTGACGCTTGGTCTTATGGTTGCCACCCGATTGGTGCAACCGGTGTCCCAGTTGATCATTGCTGCTGAACGTGTGCGCGATGGTGACTTGACCTACCGTGTGCCACTCGACGGGCAGGGCGACGAACTCGAAGCGTTGTCGCGTGCCTTTAACCGAATGACCGCGCAGCTTGATACGCAACGCAATGAGTTGGTTGCTGCAAACCGGCTAAATGATGAACGACGACGCTTTACCGAAGCGATCCTTGGCGGGGTGACTGCGGGTGTGATTGGCCTAGACCCTGAAAGCAATATCGAGCTGCCGAACCGTAGTGCATCTGATCTACTGGGTGTAGACCTCGAAGATTATCTGGGGCAGAAACTAAGCACTGTTATCCCCGAGTTTGAGCCGTTATTTGGCGATCTGACCCGTGATGGGGATCGCAGCAAGCCGCGCCAGATCGAAATTCGCCGAAATGGCGTCAATTTGACACTTCTGGCACGTGTTACCGCAGAATGGGCCGACGATGGTGCTGTTTTCGGTTACGTCGTCACATTCGATGACGTTACCGAATTGCAAACTGCCCAGCGGATGGCTGCCTGGGCCGATGTTGCACGCCGTATCGCCCATGAGATCAAAAACCCGCTTACCCCGATCCAGCTTTCTGCTGAACGGCTTAAGCGGCGTTACCTCAAGCAGATTGGCGACGACAAGGAAGTCTTCCAAACCTGTACCGACACGATCATTCGGCAAGTATCTGACATTGGCCGTATGGTTGACGAGTTTTCCAGTTTCGCCCGGATGCCAACACCCAAAATGCGTTCAGAGAAAATAACCGATCTTGTTAAGAGCGCTATTTTTCTTCAAAAACAGGCGCATACAAAGATTACGTATGACTTTGATTCGAATGCGTTTAGCGATCTGAAAATCTCATGTGATTCACGACAGGTGAACCAATGCCTGACAAATACGCTGAAGAACGCGGCTGAGGCAATTGATGGTCGCGATGGCAATGCCGGTGATCTGCCACCGGGGCGGATCGAAGTATCGATCACGCAATCAGATGAAACAAAACGTGTGTTTGTTGCGGTTTCCGATAATGGTCGTGGGCTTCCGGTTGAACATCGTGAACGTCTCACCGAACCGTATGTAACGACCCGTGCCAAGGGAACCGGACTTGGATTGGCGATCGTCAAGAAAATCATGGAAGATCATGGTGGAGAACTGATACTGTCTGACGGTGTTGAAGCGGGAGCAACTGTAACGCTTTCCTTCCCGCTGGTTGTTGATCTTGCAACGGACGAACCGGTGGACGACACACACTCCTAAGGCAGTTGATCCAATTGCCTGCCTTACAATGAAAACAGAAAATTGATTTGGTCACGATATGGCGCACGACATTCTGATTGTCGATGATGAACAAGATATCCGGGCACTTATTTCCGGTATTTTGGAAGACGAGGGCTATACCACACGACAAGCGGGTTCGAGTCAGGAAGCGCTGTCGCAGGTTTCTGCGCGCCGCCCCAGTCTGGTTGTGCTCGATATCTGGATGGATCAGAGCGATCACGATGGTATTGAGACGCTTAAGCTGATCAAACGTGAACACAGCGAAGTGCCTGTTGTGATGATTTCAGGCCACGGCAACATTGAAACCGCACTCGAAGCATCGCGTAGCGGTGCCTATGACTTTATTGAAAAGCCGTTTAATACGGATCGTTTGTTGCTGGTTGTCGAGCGCGCCATTGACGATGCGCGTCTTCGCCGTGAAAACCGTGAACTCACCCTTAAGGCTGGCGGTGATAACGAACTGATTGGCAAATCTTCTGCGGTTAATAATTTGCGTCAGGCGGCCGAACGTGTTGCCAGAACGGGCAGTCGTGTCCTGATCAATGGACCGGCAGGGTCAGGCAAGGAAGTCATTGCGCGGCTTATCCATAAGAAATCTGCACGGTCAGAAGCCCCGTTTGTTGTATTGAACTGCGCAAATATCTCACCTGAAACGATGGAAGAATCCCTGTTTGGTGCCGAGGCATCATCAGATCGCGATGCGCGTACCGGGGTTCTTGAACTGGCGCATGGCGGCACGCTTTTGCTTGATGAAGTGGCTGATATGCCCTTGGAAACGCAAGGAAAAATTGTCCGTGTTTTGCAGGATCAGACGTTTGAACGCGTCGGTGGTGCACTTCCGGTAAGTGTCGATGTTCGTGTGATTGCGACAACCGCGCGTGATCTTGAGGCCCGGATTGCCGAGCAAACATTCCGTCAGGATCTTTATTATCGCTTGAACGTGGTTCCGCTTGAGGTGCCGTCACTTCAGCAACGTCGCGATGATATCCCCGAGCTCGCCGAACGGTTTCTGGTACGCTATGCTGAGGCGACAGGCCTTCCCCAACGTAAACTGTCGCCAGAAGCCATGGCGACCCTTCACGCCTATGACTGGCCGGGGAATGTTCGCCAGCTTCGCAACGTCATTGAACGTTTGATGATCATGGCGCCGGACGACAATACAACCGATATCATCACGGGCAAGATGCTGCCGTCTGAACTGTTTTCGGACATGCCGACATCGCTAAGTTTTGACAAGACCAGTGAAATCATGGCATTGCCGCTGCGCGAAGCACGCGAGATGTTTGAAAAAGAATATCTGCAGACACAGATCGACCGGTTTGCGGGCAACATTTCCAAAACAGCGGCCTTTGTCGGGATGGAACGTTCCGCGTTGCATCGCAAGCTTAAAAGCCTAGGTGTTGGCGGCTGATTATCAGCCGGTTGATATCAGTCTTAAGACAACTCTGATTACCAGTCGCGACATCGCAGGCTGCTGTGAACGGGAGAATACACGATGAAGGTCATCATTTGCGGGGCCGGGCAGGTGGGTTTCCACATTGCCAAATATCTGTCTGCAGAAAACAATGATGTAACCGTGATCGACCAGTCCGAAGAACTGGTGCGGAAGATCTCCGATACGCTAGAGGTCAAGGGCATCATCGGGTTTGGCTCACACCCCGATATTCTCCAGCAGGCAGGCGCAGAAGAAGCCGACATGCTGATTGCGGTGACCTTTGCTGACGAAGTCAACATGACTGCCTGTCAGGTCGCGCATTCGCTGTTCAACGTACCGACCAAGATCGCCCGTATTCGAAGCCAGACCTATTTGCAGCCGGAATGGGCAAGCTTGTTTGGCCGTGAAAAGTTGCCAATTGATGTGGTGATTTCCCCGGAAATGGAAGTGGCCCGTGCTGTTGCACGCCGACTGCAGGCGCCCGGTGCGTTCGATATGATCCCGTTTGCCGATGACAAGGTCAAAATCCTTGGCCTGCGGTGTAGCGAAGATTGCCCGGTGATCAATACGCCACTGCGTCAGCTTCATCAGCTGTTCCCGGATTTGAATATTTCGATCCTTGGCATGATCCGCAATGACAAGCCGGTCTATCCCAAGGGCGATGATCAGATGCTGGCCGGAGATCTTGTGTATCTTGCGGTGTCAAGCGATCAAGTGGATCGGGCAATGTCCGCTTTCGGGCACGAAGACCCCGAAGCACGCCGTATTGTCATCTTTGGCGGGGGGAATATTGCGCTGTTCCTGGCCGAAGAAATCAACAAGAACTTCCCGGGCGTGACCACACGCCTTGTCGAGGCCGACGCCGAGCGCGCGCGCTATGTCGCCCAAAAGTTGCCAAAGAAAAGCGTGGTTTTGCACGGAGACGTGCTTGATCCAGAATTGCTTGAAGAAGCAAACGTCGGCAATGCCGAGGCCGTGGTTGCGCTTACCAACGATGACGAAACCAACATTCTGGCATCTTTGCTCGCAAAGCGGTATGGCTGCCCGCGTGCTCTGACGCTGATTAATAAAAGCACCTATAACTCGTTGGTGTCCGAACTGGGCGTTGATGTGGTCATCAGCCCGCGCATGACGACAGTGTCGACGATCCTGCATCATGTGCGCCGTGGGCGTATCCGTGCGGTTCATAGCCTGTCAGAAGGCTTTGGTGAGGTGCTTGAGGCAGAGGCACTTGAAACAGCACCGATTGTCGGTAAGGCAATTAAGGATATTGCCATGCCAGCGAGTGTGGTGTTTGGCGCAATCTTGCGAAATGGCGAAGTTGTCATGCCGCGTGCCAATACCGTGATCGAAGCGAATGATCGCATTGTTGTCTTTGCCGGGTCTGAGCAGATCAAAAAGGTCGAGAAAATGTTTGCTGTGCGTCTCGAATACTTCTGATCTGCGTCTGGGTTTCTATAATCCTCATACAAATCATATCCACCCAAGCCACCGGATTTCGTTATGTCTGACCAATTGCCCCATCGACCAAATGCCGTCCTGTTTGACTGGGATAATACCCTTGTTGATAGTTGGGGCACCATTCAGGCAGCCCTGAACATGACATTTGAAGAGTTCGACAAACCCAAATGGTCGCTTGATGAAACCAAGCAACGGGTTGCCCGATCACTTCGTGATAGTTTCCCTGTTTTGTTTGGCGAAGATCGCTGGGAAGCGGCCAAGGATAGTTTTTATGCGCATTTTCGCAGCATTCACCTTGAAACATTGACGCCTTTGACCGGTGCCTATGATCTTTTGTGTGCGCTGCGTGAAAACGGGACCTACATCGGTGTCGTCAGCAACAAGAACGGCGACTTCTTGCGCAAAGAGGCCGAACATCTTGGCTGGACGCCGTTTTTTGACCGGATTGTCGGGGCGACAGATGCCGCTAATGATAAACCAGCGGCCGATCCAGTGCATATGGCAATGGGCGACTCTTCGGCGCCGCAATATGAGAATCTCTGGTTTGTAGGCGATAGTGTTGTCGATATTCAATGCGCGCGCAACGTCGGGGCAACTGCAATCCTGATTGGGGATGAAATTACCGGACACAGTGATGCGCAGAATTCCGCGAATCTCGACCCTGATTGGCATTTCGCTGATTGCGAAGCGCTTGTAAGGGTTGTAAAAACCTTTACGAAAGTCTTATAGTTCAGGTTGGTCATTAAGATGGGGCTGGAACCGTGACGGACTTGACGTCGACGGTTCCGCATTTTGCTTGGCCGCCCGAAACTAAAAAAAACGCTCATAAAAGAAGGCTAGGTCTAACCAATGGCGGAAAAATCACAAAATGTTCAGGACGTTTTCCTGAATTATTGCCGTAAAAACAAAACGCCGGTTACCGTGTTTCTGGTCAACGGAGTCAAATTGCAGGGGATTATCACCTGGTTTGACAATTTCTCTGTTTTGCTGCGGCGCGATGCTCACACCCAGCTCGTATACAAACACGCGATCTCGACGGTAATGCCGACGACACCGATCAAACTGTTTGATCCGAGCCAGCCAGCAACGGAAGAAGAAAATAGCTGAAGAATCTCTGACGTCGGGGGGAGGCACTGAGCCGGAAGCCCCCCGAGTCCTCGTTTTCCACCCGGAACTAAAACGCGCGGACCAGAAAGCGTCCTGGCGCGACGCGTCTTCGCGTCTGGCCGAGTCAATCAGTTTGACTGGCGCGTTGGATTTTGAAGTGGTGGGCGCAGATATTGTGCCCATCGCAAAAGTACGCCCTTCTACCTTATTCGGGAAGGGCGTTACCGAACGGCTCGGTCTGCAGATCAAGACAGAAGAAGCCGACATCGTTATGATCAATGGCCAACTTACCCCGATCCAGCAGCGTAATCTGGAGAAAGAGTGGAAGTGCAAGGTTATTGACCGTACCGGTCTGATCCTTGAGATTTTTGCTGACCGTGCGCGGACCCGTGAGGGACGCTTGCAGGTACAATTGGCATTGCTGAGTTATCAGCGGTCACGACTGGTTCGCACATGGACCCACCTTGAGCGTCAGCGAGGTGGTCGCGGCTTCCTTGCCGGCCCGGGTGAACGTCAGATCGAGATTGACCGTCGTTTGATTGGTGACAAGCTTGCCAAACTTCGGCGTGAGCTTGAGGAAGTTAAACGAACACGTCAGCTTCACCGCGAAGCACGTCGCCGTGTGCCATATCCTATTGTGGCCTTGGTGGGCTATACCAACTCTGGAAAATCGACGCTGTTTAATCAGTTGACCACGTCCGAAGTGTTTGCCGAGGATATGCTGTTTGCGACTCTTGATCCGACCATGCGCGGTCTGATCTTGCCAAGTGGACGCAAGGTCATTCTGTCTGACACTGTCGGATTTGTTTCGGATTTGCCGCACGATCTGGTGGCAGCATTCCGTGCAACACTTGAAGAAGTGCTTGAAGCGGATTTGATTGTCCATGTCCGTGATGTGGCTTCGGCAGAAACCGAAGAGCAAAGGCTTGATGTACTTGAAGTTCTTAAGGAACTTGGGCTGCAAAAGGCAATTGACGGCGAAGAACTTGTTGAAGCGCTTAACAAGATTGACCAGCTTAAGGGGGATGACCTGCAGGCGGTGAACGAGTCTGCGGCGCGCCACGACAACACGATCGCCATTTCGGCCATCAAGGGCACGAATTGCGATGCGCTTCTGGGCTTGGTTGAAGGCCGGCTTACGGAACATATGCCGGTGTTTGAGCTGTGCGTGCCGTATTCGGATGGCAAATCGCTGGCACGTCTTTATGAACATGGTGAAGTTCTTCATCGCACAGAAGGCGATGACGGCATTGCCATTCAGGTGCGGATAGATTCTACGCGGGTGGGGCGTTTTGAAGACTGGTGTGCTAAATCTGGTTTTGAAATACACGTTGTCTGATTGTCGTTAAACGCCAGAAGGAGAAATTGCGTTGTGGTGAAAGTCGATATTGAAAAAGTAACCGGTATCATCCGGGAAGTATCGGCTGCTGAAATTGCCCCGCGCTTTGGCCAACTGGCCGATGAAGATATCGAGGCCAAAACCCACGCACTTGATCTGGTGACCATCGCCGATACAGAAGCCGAACGCGTTTTAACTGCCCGGTTAACCGACCTGTTACCGGGCAGTATCGCCTTGGGCGAAGAGGCCGCACATGCCGATCCGAAATTGCAGGACCGTGCATTTGCGGCATCCGATCCCGTCTGGATCATTGATCCAGTCGATGGCACCAAAAACTTTGCCCACAATCGTCAACCGTTTCGCTGCATGGTTGGTCTTTATGTTGCGGGTGAAACGGTCGCGGCATGGATTGTTGACCCGATTGAGGGAACCGCAACCGTGGCCGAAAAGGGTGCTGGGACGTGCTATCAGGGTAGCCCTGTTTCGGTGCGATCCCACATCACAAAAGCCAGCGATGCCAAAGGATTTCTGATTTCCTATGCGCGTGACCGTCTTGTAAGCCATTACGGCCATATGGATTTCTTTGACACTGTTGCGCATTATTCATGCTGCGGGGCTGAGTATGAAGAATTGGCACGTGGTGATTTCGATTTCTGCGCCTATCGGACTCTGAAGCCTTGGGACCACGCGCCGGGCACGCTTTTGGTGCGCGAAGCTGGTGGGTATGCCCGCTATATTACCGCAGACCGTAATAATGAATATAACGCCAATACAGAGGCCCCCGGACTTTTGTGTGCCAGTTCCGAAGACCTGTGGTCTGAGATGAATGAAATTCTTCTGCCGCTGTTTTCGTAAGTCGACCCGAGCCACGGCTTGACGCAAGATCGCAAGATTTGTCAAATCGACGCGTGTTAGCGTTTTCAAAGTGCACAACAAATTGCATGAGAGAACGATGAACAAATTACATGCCCAACGCTCCTACCAAGACCGACTTGCGCGCGTGCAGGCCCACATCCATGACCATCTTTCTGACGAACTTGATTTAAATCGACTGGCCGATATTGCCTGTATGTCGCCAACGCATTGGCATCGCATTTATCACGGTGTGTTTGGTGAAACGGTCGCCGCGACGGTAAAGCGCGTTCGCCTTCATAGCGCGGCCGGGATGCTGGCAAACAGTGCAATTCAGATTGATGAGATCGCCAAACGATGTGGCTATCCCAATCTACAATCTTTCACCCGAATATTCTCTGACAACTATGGGATGCCACCGGCGCGCTATCGCAAGGAAGGCAGCCATCGCCAATTCCATGACGCCCTTGAAGAGCAGCGTGAAAGCGTCTGTGGTCCTTGGACTGTCGAAATACGCGATGTGCCTGAAATGTCACTTTTGACCATCGATCACCACGGATCATTCATGCAAATTGGTGAGGCATTTGATCGCCTGTTTGGGTGGCTTGCGGTGCGTGACCTGATTGAGCCAAATGTCAGACTTATTGGCGTGTATCACACCGACCCAGATTCCTTTGCCGAAAACGATCTGTTCTCAAAGGCGGGTGCGCTACTTGATCAGACGGAATCAATTACGATTGAGGCGCCGATTGAACGCACAGTGGTGGAGGCCGGAAGATACGCATGCCTGCGGTATAAGGGACCATATGCTGATATGAAGTCAGCTTATTTATGGTTATTTGGCAAATGGTTGCCCCAGTCGGGTGAAGAAGTACGCGAAGGCCCCGTGTTCGAGGAATATTTGAACAACCCGCGTGAAACGGCACCAATCGAGCTTTTGACCGAGATTTATATGCCGCTTGAAGGTTGACGCACATATTATATGAAGGGGCAGGTGTCGTGTCGGTGCACTTATGCCTGACCCCGTTCAACCTTCTTGGCTTTATTCCAAAGCGCGTCCATTTCTTGCAAATCGGACTGTGACGCGGTGCGGCTGTCTTTCGCCAGTTCGTCTTCGATGAAGTGGAAGCGACGGGTGAATTTATGGTTCGCACGCCGCAGGGCGACTTCGGGATCAACGCCAAGCTTACGACCAAGGTTTGCCATGACAAATAACATGTCGCCCAGTTCATCCTCGATACGGTCCTGATCGGGGTTTTCGGTCATTTCGGCTTTAAGCTCGTCAATTTCTTCATGAAGCTTGTCAAACACTTCATCCGTACTTGGCCAGTCAAAGCCAACACGTGCAGCACGTTTGGTCAGCTTTTCAGCCCGCATGAGTGCGGGGAGGGCGCTGGCAACACCGTCAAGCGCGCTGTGACGGTCGTGACCCTTGGTTTCGGCCTTTTGCGCCCGTTCAGAAGCCTTGATTTTCTCCCACGTCTTATTGACGCCATCGGTTGTGGTGGCGTCCCCATCGCCAAACACATGGGGATGGCGGCTGACCATTTTCGCATTGATGCTGCTGGCGACATCTTCGAAGGTGAAATGGCCTTCTTCCTGTGCCATCTGCGCATGGAAAACCACCTGCAGCAGCAAATCCCCCAACTCATCGCGAAGTTCGTTCATATCACCATCGGCAATGGCGTCGGCAACTTCATAGGCTTCTTCGATGGTGTAGGGGGCGATGGTCGAAAAATTCTGTTCCAGATCCCAAGGACACCCGCCATCCGGGTCGCGCAGCTTGGCCATAATATCAAGAAGGTCGTTAATCGCTTTGCTGTTATGGGTGCTCATGCGGGCTTTTCCTGAGAAACGGGCGTTGGCTGAAATAGACAGATAAGTCCTATCGCGACGCACCATCTCTGACAATGGCAAGTATGGGGTTGGCGCAAAACAAAACCCGCAGACTTTTGCAAGCACTGCGGGTTTTGATGTGATGTTCGGATGCCTTAAGGCTTATGCAGCCTTAAGCTTGTCCTGTTTGTTAGCGCTATCATTCTTGGTCTTTTTGTCTGATGCGCCTTCTTCTTTTTTACCTTCAACAAGACCGCGATGCAGGGCAACGATTGCCTTGTTGAAATCGCCTTCTGCCACAACAAACTGCAGATCGACGCGACGGCTCGGGAAGTGCGAGGCAACCAGTTCGACGCCTGCCTCATCAAGGACTGTCACAGCACGTGCAAACAGGCCAGGCTGATCGATATTGGCGCCAATTACCGAAACAATCGCGACCTTACGGGTCTGAACGGTTGCTTCAGGGTGCTTTTCCTCGATCTCGTCAACACAACGACGGATCTGCTTCAGCGGTGCTGAGACGTAATGCGTAATTGTATTGGCGTTCAAGTTCTTGGTAACGGTCGGAACCTTATAACGTTTAAGCACGCTAAGGATTGATTCCTCGCTGCCCGGAATACCCACCATATCCTGATTGAAGACCTCAATCTCGAACGCAGTCGGAACGCCAGTGACAATCTCAACCCGGCTGTTTTCCGGATCCCAATGATCGTCAATGACAGTACCGGGATGTTCCGGTTCAAAGGTATTGGCGATACGCAAAGGAATGTCGTTCTGACGCAATCCCTTGGCTGCACGCGGGTGAATGGCTTCCATCCCCATGTTTGACAGCTGATCAGCGACGTCATAGCTCGTGCGGCCAATCGGGCGCACGGCATCTTCGCCGACGATGCGCGGATCTGCACTCGACAGGTGGAATTCCTTGTGAATGATCGCTTCGCGCGCCTGCGTCAGACATGCAATGCGCGAGAAGGTGACTTCACTATAGCCGCGGCCATAGATGCTCATCAGGCCTTCGCTGCACTGGGCATAGCCGGTTGCAATCGCAAGCTGGCTGCCAAGATCAATGTCATCGAAGACTTTTGAGATGCGACCATCAAGGGTTGATGCTTCTGGCTCACGCCACCCCGAAAGATCGGCGAACACCGCATTCACGCCCTTGGCACGCAGTAGCAACATGGTGTTGTGCGCACTATGGGACTCACCAATGGCAGACAGCATCTCACGAACGGTCAACAGGTGCTTTTCAAGTTTGAAATGCCCAAAGCTGCACAGACGATGGAGGTCCATCAAGCAGCTGCGCGTGCCTTCAACGCGTTCCTGAACAAAGGCATTGGCCAGTTTCAGTTCAGGTGCATCGCCAAAGATTTCTTCGTTGATGGCACACATTTTCTCGGAAACTTTGGTCAGAGAATCGCCCCAAGCCCAATCGGTTTCCGATCCGGCATAAAGCTGATAGACGCCTGCTTCACCGGTTTTCTTGTTTTCCAGCAGAAGGTCGGTGAACCCGCCATAAGCTGAAACGACAAAGACCCGATTATACAGTTCTTCTTCGCTGCGATTGCCGACCAGAATGTTGTCCATGACCGCTTCAACTTGGGTCATCGACGTACCACCGATCTTGTGAACGCTATGCCCAGCGTCCGTTTTTTTCTGGGCTGAAAGCATGTTGCCTCCTTTGGGGGCGTATCCTTGAAAACTATTATTTCTTAAAAGTTTAGGGCGGTTTTATCCGCCGCCCCAAACCAAAAACTTAACTGGCGAGTGCGTCGCCATCGAGCGGGTAAACCCCGTTCTCGTCATGGACTTCGCGGCCATTGAGCGGCGGGTTGAACGCGCATGCGACAACCATATCCTCGGTGCCGCCGCGCAGATAATGGCGGTCGTGCTTATCAAGGATGTAAACCGTTCCCGGCTCAATTTTGTACTTTTTGCCATCGGCAATGGTTTCGACTTCACCGTTGCCTGAGATGCAATAGACAGTCTCGAAATGATTGGCATAGCAAATTTCGGTTTCGGTACCGGCATAGATGGTGGTGATATGGAAAGAGAAGCCCATACCATCTTCAGCAAGCGACATACGCGTGCTTTCCCAGTTATCAGAAACCACACGGCGACCGGATGCTTCACATTCTTTCAGGGTGCGAACAATCATTTTGAACTCTTTGAATTATTTAAGGTGTGGGGCTATCTAGGTGGTAGGGAAGGGCGACACCCAATAGCATCGCCCAACCTTATTATTCCGCAGCGGCTTTGGCTGCAACAACGTCCTTGCCCATGGCTTTGGCAGTTGCCAGCTCAAGGATATCAAGGCCGTGCCCCAAATCCTGCTTGGAAATGATCAAAGGCACAAGGCATTTGACAACTTCATCTTCCGGGCCGCTGGTTTCAATGATCAGATTATGCTTGAAGCATTCCTTGGTAACCTTCGATGCGAGTTCACCACTTTCAAAGCAGATACCCTGCATCAGGCCGCGTCCTTTGCGATAGATTTTGCCGTCGTCATAGCGTTCAGCAATTTCTTCGAGGCGCTTGCCAAGGAATTCAGCCTTGTCAGACACTTCGGATGCGAACTTATCATCTGACCAGAAGTGATCAAGGGCTGCTGTAGCGGTGACAAACGCATGGTTGTTACCACGGAAGGTGCCGTTGTGCTCGCCCGGATGCCAGACGTCAAATTCCGGCTTCATCAGAACAACCGCAAAGGGCAGTCCATAAGCTGACAGCGACTTCGAAAGCGTAATCATGTCAGGCTTGATACCAGCGGGTTCAAAACTAAAGAACGTGCCAGTACGGCCGCAGCCTGCCTGAATGTCATCAACGATCAGCAGAATGTCGTGCTTGCAACAGGTCTGTTCGAGCTTTTTCAACCAACCAAAGTCAGCAGCGTTCAAGCCACCTTCACCCTGTACTGCCTCTACAATCACAGCAGCAGGAAGTGAAACACCGCTTGAGTTGTCGGAAAGAACACGATCAAGATAGTCAACGGTGTCAACACTGTCGCCCATGTAGCCGTCAAACGGAACGGCAACGGCGTTATCAAGCGATACGCCAGCAGCGCCGCGATGATGCTCGTTACCAGTGATGGCAAGCGCACCCAAGGTGCAGCCATGGAAGCCGTTGGTGAATGAGATTACCGTTTCGCGGCCTTTGACGCGGCGAGCAAGTTTCAATGCGGCTTCAACAGCATTGGTGCCGGTTGGACCGGTAAACTGAACCTTGTATTCCATGTCGCGCGGCTTGAGGATTTTGTCTTCAAGCGCGGTCAGGAAGGCTTCCTTGGCCTTGGTGTGCATGTCCAGACCATGGGTAATGCCGTTTGATTTGATGTAATCAATCAGCTTTTCCTGTAGAACAGGATGGTTATGGCCATAGTTCAGGCTGCCGGCACCGGCAAGGAAATCAAGATAACGGTTGCCGTTCTCATCGGTGAGCCAGGCGCCTTCGGCTTTTTCAAACGTAACGGGGAAGGAGCGTGCATAGCTCTGAACTTTCGATTCAAGGCGATCAAATACAGTCATGGTTCCCTCTTTCAGATTGGGAAAAGTCAAGTCCACTTGTCATGTCAAACGTCCCGGCGAACCGGATGTTCCCAATAACGGCTTTGCCGTTTTGAGGCATGAAAGCGGTGAAAATGGTTGTTGAGGATCAGGCCGCGACGCGTTCGACGTCTTCACGTTCAAACGGGCCAATCTGCCACAGGATCTCACTGGCAGCCGCGCCGTCAAAATGCGTTTCGCGTTCAAACTGAACTTTGCGTTTGACGTCGGCGCCGAGCTCGCGTGCGACTGAACGGAACACACCCTGAGACGGTGCATTGGTTGACGTGATCGTCGTGTTCAGTTGCGACACATTGTAGCATGAAGGGCGATCCAGAATATCAAGGATCAAGCGTTTCGCCAGACGAAGGCCACGGGCCTTCGGGGAAACGGCAACCTGCCAGATAAAGAGCTGTTCAGGCGTACTTGGGACGATGTAACCGGAAACAAAGCCCACGGCTTCGCCATCGAGTTCCGCAATCGCGCATGTGTCGCCAAAGTGCGAGCACTGCAGCAAGTTGCAATACATCGAATTTTCATCCAAAGGCTTACAATCGGCGATCAACGCATTGACCGTTGCGCCGTCGGTGGCCTTCGGTTTTCGGATAATCAGGTTGGCTTTGCGGCCGGTGTTGCCTTGATTGTTGGCAATTTTCATCGGTCTGCCTGCTCTGTTATTTCGATATACGATCATTCATGTCGCGAGAGATGTATAGAATAGCGATACAAATTGATCAACCCTTTCTCGATGAAAATAACGTGAAACCATTTAAGTTATTGATATAAAAGAAAACATAAATTAATCGGTCTTCGATATTGATGGATCGATGTCGCTGACATATTTTCGTCATGATGCAGCGTATATCGATGGAAGATCATCTTAAACCGTTGCTGTTTCGCGGTTCTGGGGCTAAAACATCTTTTGTAGCAGGACAACAATTGACGCCCGGAAATTCAAATGGACAAATTGCATGAAGCGTTGATCTCCATTCGCCGCATTCTACGCGCGAGCGATATTCACGCTAAGAAACTTGGTAAAATCACCGGGTTGAAGACATCGCAGCTTCTGGTTTTGCAATCACTGGAAGAATACGGCGAGATGACGGTTGGCCAGATTGCCGCAAAGGTGAATTTGGCGCAGGCATCAACAACCTCATTGGTTGATAAGCTTCAGGCGATGGAGCTTGTCTTGCGTGCGCGTGGTGACACGGATAAGCGCAAAGTGTTTGTCCGCTTAACGGATCAAGGACGTTCCATCCTTGATCGGGCTCCCATGGCACTGCATGACAGATTTTCAGATAACTTCAATGATCTTGAAGAATGGGAACAGACGTTCCTGATCGCTGCCTTGCAACGTGTGTCCGGCATGATGGATGCAAGCGACATCGATGTCGCGCCACTGCTTGATCATGATGTAATTGTCGATAAAAACTGACGGTTAGGCGTCATCCCGTCTTTTTTGATTCCCGGAAATCTTAGTACTTAAAGTCGGAAAAATTTCTTCGGTGCAGAACGCTTACCGGGCAGGGGTGTTATTCTGCGCGTTCTTGCGCTGCATATGGCGCTGGAACCACTTTGCCATGATCGGCGCAAGTAAGACGATTTCAAATATACGCACGATGTGGTGGAAGGCAACGAAGCTTGGCTCGACATTCAGTGCCAGTGCGATCAGCGACATCTCAGCAACGCCCCCCGGCGCAAACGCCAGCAACACAGCAATGAAATCAAGATCAAGCCACTGCGATACCATCCAGGCAACGCCGCCGGTAAAGGCCAAAATTACCATCGTGGCAAAGATCGAATAACCGGCCAATCGCGCTAGAAATGATAATTTGACGCCCGCAAAACGGCTGCCGATGGCAGAGCCAAGGATCAGAAGACTTCCGGCCAAAAGCCAATCAGGCAAATTACCTTCAACGATCCCGGTAACGTGCAGAATCATGCTGGCCAGCATTGCACCTGTCATATAGGCAGCCGGGATGCGAAGCTTGCGAAACAGCAAGACAGTGAGAAGGGCCGCACCACCTGTCAAAAGACCTTCTGACAGTGTCATATAGACCGCATCACCATCGCCATGACCGCTGGCAACGACACCCGTAATCATTAAAACGATCAAGGGGGCGGACATGACCAGCAACAGAACGCGCAAGCCTTGCGTTAAGGCGATTTCCTGTTCGTTTCCGCCCGCAGCAGCACCAAGGACGACCATAGGCGTCAAACCACCCGGCGTTGCAGAAAACAGGGCCGTTGCGGGATCAAGTCGGGCGATTTTGGTATAGAACCACGTCACAAGAACCGTCACGACGGGCACATAAATTAGCACAGCAATCATGCTAATTGGCCAGCGGGCGGCCTGATCAAGGGTTTCAGGAGTAAAGGACGCGCCAAGAAAGATGCCGATCACACCCAGAATGACCGAGCGAAACTCTATTGGAATGCCCATCTGAACGCGCATCAAGCTTGCCACAAAAGTTGCAAGCATAGGCCCCATCATCCATGCGAGCGGCATGTTTAGGCTATGTGCGATCAATCCACCAACAAGGCCAATACCCAGGGCAATAGAGAGTCTTTTGAAAAAGCGCGGTGTCATAACACCCGAAATACGGTTGATCCAACTGGATGTGGCTGGATCTTCGGGTGATCTGCTCATTATGCGCTGGCCTTGTTCTTGTTGATCTGTTCGAGGAACCCATCAATCGCATCGCGCAGTCGCGATGCTTCGGTATTAAGTGTGTTGGTTGCGCGCGTGACATTTTCCGAGCCGTTGTGAACGCGTGCGGTTTCGGTATCAAGAGCACCAACAGCCTCGGCCACCGTGCGCATCCCGCCATTGGCATCATGAATGCTATCGGAAATACCAGCCGTTGATGCCTGTTGCTCTTCCACAGCTGCGGCAATCGCCGCGGCCGATTGATCAACCTCACCAATCACATTTGCAACACTTTGCAGTGCGCCGACGACATTGTCTGTCAGGCCACGGATCTCATCGACCTGATTGGAAATATCCTCGGTGGCGCGTGCGGTCTGCGATGCAAGGTTTTTAACCTCACCGGCAACGACGGCGAATCCCTTGCCAGCGTCCCCTGCACGTGCCGCTTCGATGGTGGCATTCAGGGCCAGTAGGTTGGTCTGGCTTGCAATGTCTTCGATTAGGCCGACAATATCGCCAATGCGTTGTGTCGCGTTGGTCAACTGTTCAAACAGGGCGCGGGACTGTTCACTTTCCGAGCGGGCCTTGCCAGCGACTTCGGCAGAATTTTGTGCCTGATGGCCGATTTCGGCAATGGCTTCGGACAGGCTTGCCGTGGTTTGCGATACGGCTTCGATATGATGGAGAACTTGTTCGGAATGTTGATTGGCATCAGCAGAACGTGCGCTTGCCGAAGTTGCGATCTGTTCCATTTCGCTTGCCGATCCGTTCAGTGAGCCAAATTCACGGTCAAACCCGGAAAGGGCATCCTGAACGGTGCGTTGGAAATGATCGGTAGCGCGGATCAGGTCCTGCTGGCGTTCGCCTTCGATCGTTCGGACGCGTTCGCGTTCCTTGCGCAGGCTTTCGGCTTCTTTGGACTGATCGCGCAAAACAGTTACAGATCGTGCAACCGTGCCGATTTCATCACGGCGTTGAACGCCACGAACATCAATGTCCAGATCGCCATTGGCGATTTGTTCGATCAGATGTGAAAGATCGGTCATGGGGCGTGAAATGCGCCGTGAAACGAACACAGAAACTACCCCGGCAATAAACACAACAAGGACGGCAACAATCACGAACACCCGTTGCAAGGCTTCTGCCTGTGACGATGCATTGGCAAAAGATGTTTGGGCCAGTTCGTGGGTCTGTACCAGAATTTGATTAAGGGGTACCTGAAGGGCGCGGAATGTTTCATCGGCCTGCGAAATGACTTCGAGTGCGCCGTAGATGTTCATTTCGCTTTCAACCAGGAACTGGTCAACCTGTTCGATGTATTTCTCATAGTTGCTGGTGAACTCGTCGCCACCAACAACCGCAAGCCGTTGTGCTAGCGGTGCAAGGTCTTCTGAAATATGGCTCACCTGTTCGCGCAACTCAGGAACAGTCGCGGCATTAATGCCATTGGAATCCCAGGTTAGGATACGAAACAGCGATCCGTGCACCTCGTTTAGTGCGTTACTGAGTGTGAGTGCGTCTGACCGCCGCTCATAGGCTTCGACGCGAAGGCTGGTGAGGGTGTTTTTCTCGCTTTCAAGTGTGGCGACCGTTGCAATCCCCATTGCAACGATCACAACCATCAGAAAGACCGGGACCAAAAGTGTTTTTGGCCCAATCGCCAAATTATCAAGAAAGCGCATTCATCCAATTCCTTCGCGTCGGAAGCTTTTCAGGTCTTAGAATTCACCGTCGTTTGGCACCGCTTTGCGGTTTTTCACCCATTGGCGCAGATTGCCGACCAAAGGTGCTGACAGGAACAGGGCGCTGATCAGAAGGATCACAAGCGTGATCGGACGTTCCCAAAGGAAGGCCAGCGAGCCATCACTGATCATCAGTGCACGGCGCAGGTTTTCTTCCATCATGCTGCCCAAAATGAAGCCCAGCAGCATCGGTGCCATCGGATAGTTCAAAAGGCGCAGCCCAATGGCGATTGCCGCGGCAATGACCATCATGTGAATATCAAAGGCGTTAAAGGTCACCAGATAAACACCGATCAGCGAGAAGAACAGCACGAACGGGACCAACAATTGCTGCGGCAGAGCCAAAAGGCGGGAGATGTAAGGGATCAGCGGCAGGTTCAACACCAGAAGCACGATGTTGCCGATATACATCGAAATAATAACCGACCAGAAGACTTCCGGCTGCTCAACAAACAGACGCGGGCCTGGTTGAACGCCATAGGAAATCAGAGCTCCCATCATGACCGCCGTCGTGCCAGACCCCGGAATACCAAGGGTCAAAAGCGGAACGAACGAGCCAGAACAAGCGGCATTGTTGGCGGTTTCCGGGGCAGCAAGGCCACGAATGGACCCTTTACCGAACTGAAGCTTTTCCTTTGCAGATGCAATGTTGCGTTCCATGCCATAGGCAAGGAAGGATGCAATGGTCGCACCGGCACCGGGCAGAACGCCGGTAAAGAAGCCAAGCACCGAGGATCGACCGATTACCGGGATCATGGTTTTGACTTCTTCTTTGGACAGCTTCATTGAGCCAAGGTTTTTCAACGCCCGTTCTTCGTCAGTGCGTGTGTCCTTGGTCGGACGCAGGATCGACAGAAGGGCTTCGGAGAGCGCAAAGGTCGACATGGCAAGCAACAGGAAGCTGATGCCGTCAATAAGGTCCATGTTGCCAAAGGTAAAGCGCGCAACACCAGCCGCCGGATCAGTGCCGATGGTCGACAGCATGATGCCAAACAGCGTCATGGTAATTGCCTTGAGAACCTGACCTTTCCCGGCAAAGGCCGATACCGCTGTTAGGCCCAATACCATCAGGGCGAAATAATCACCCGACTGGAACGATAGCGAAACAGAAGCTAGAACAGGGGCCGCAACCAACAAGAAGATCGCCGCAATCGTGCCGCCGGAAAATGACGAGTAGGCGGCAATTGCCAGTGCCTTGCCAGCCTGACCTTTTTGGGCCATTGGATAACCGTCAAAGGCAGTCGCAACGGTACCGGCAACGCCGGGTGCGTTAATCAGGATTGACGATGTCGAACCGCCAAAGATAGCGCCGTAATAGACACCGGCCATCAGGATCAGGCCGGTAGATGGATCAAAGCCGTAGGTGATCGGGATCATCAGCGCAATTGCGGTGATCGGTCCGAGCCCCGGCAACATGCCGATAAAGGTCCCGGCGAAACAGCCGACAGCAACCATCAGAAGGTTGATCGGCATGACTGCGGTCGAAAGACCGGAGAAAATTCCTTCAAGCATTTCTTTCGCCCTAACCCAGCATTTCGAAGATGTCACCCGGTGCCAGATAGATGCCCATCAGTTGGGTCAGCAGGTACCAGAAAATGAAAACAACAGGGATGGATGCACCCAGCAAAACCTTGATCCGGCGTTCGCCAAGAACGGCAAAGCCCCCGACCAAAAAGATCGTGGTTGAGATCAGGAAGCCGAGATAGCGAATGGTAAAGCCATAAAAGACCATCAGCACACCAAGCTGAACAACACGGCCCCATTTCAAACCGCGGAAGGCGGCCGAAAGGTTGCCGGCCTCTTGATTGGCCGGCATGACCAGTTGGATGAAGGAAACCAAACCTAATATCCATGCAAGCGCATTAGGAAGGGTCTGAGCATTAAACGGCGCATCTTCGTCGCCAAACAGCAACGGGATATCATCGACATAAAACCCGTAGATCAGCGCAAGGCATAGAAAAAGCAGTGCGCCGAATTTGTCACGATTGATGGACATGGCGTGGTTTCCTTCGGAAGTCTTTTTATCGGTTTTCTAATGGCTTATTTCAGGAAGCCAAGATCGCGCATCAGGTCGCCAACGACCTTTTCCTGGTTTTCCATAAAGGTGGAAAACTCTGCACGACCTTTATAGATTTTTTCCCAGCCGTTACGTTTGCGCACGGTGTCCCATTCCGGGGTTGCCTGCACGTCTTTGAGAAGTGCTGCATACGCATCCGCTTTGTCAGCCGACAGGGAAGGTGAACCGAAGTAACCGCGCCAGTTGACGAATTCTGCATCAATGCCGAGTTCGCCGAGAGCCGGAACTTCTGGAGCTGCTTCGATACGTTCGTTCGAGGTTACGGCAAGAATACGAATCTGGCCTGCTTTGGCGAGTTCAAGAAGTTCACCAAGACCGGTCGACAGAACGTCGGTTTCGCCCGACAGAAGACCTGCAATTGCTTTGCCGCCGGCATCATACGGAATGTATTTTACCTGTTTGGCATCGCCGCCACCCTGCTGCACAGCGTAGGCTGCAACAATGTGATCCATGCCACCACGGACCGAGCCACCACCAAATTTGACCGATGACGGGTCAGATTTGACAGATGCAACAACGTCGGTGAAAGATTCGAATTTGCTGTCTGCCGGTACGGCAAAGGCCGCATATTCAGCAACAACAGCAGCAATCGGGGTCAGATCGCGGAACGACTGCGGGAAGACCCCGGTCAGCGAACGCACGATGATCGGAGTGGAGTTGACCATCAAGGTGTTATCAAGGCGATCAGCAGCTTCGATCATGTAAGCAATGGCTTTACCGCCGCCGCCGCCAGACATGTTTTCATAAGATGCGGTGCCAACCAGACCGGATTTGGTCAGGGCTTCACCTGTACCACGTGCGGTACCGTCCCAGCCGCCGCCTGCGCCGCCCGGAATGATGAAGTGAACTTCATCCATTTCTGCAGCTTTGGCAGTCGTAATAGCAAAAGCAGCCGTCGAAACAGCGACAGCAGTTGCTGCAACCATAAATCCGCGACGCGAGAACATCGTCAGCTTGTTCATCAGGGTCTCCTCCAGACACTAAAGCATTTTCCCAAGCCACCAAAACGGTGGCGCGCCGATCATTAAGGACAGAACTTCAGCAACGGAGAACGATCACGACCTTTCAGGTGTGCAAACGCAACCTGACTGTCGAATTGAAAGTAAGTCCTCCCTTGCCGATATTCTTGTTTTTGATCCTTGGGCGGTTTTACCCCCTGATCGGCAGTGGCAGGACGTTAACAGTCAAACCTGTCACCAACCTGTCATTGCCAACAATCAGGTGAAAAAAAGGCATATGTTTTATGAAGCTGTGGCATAGGCGGTGCAGAATATGGCGGGAAAGTGGGCCTTACGCCGAAAGAGAGCGGCCACATTCAAGCGCATGAGATTTCAATAAAGACAATACGCTCTGGCGTTTTTCTGCTGTAAACCGGCTGCCCGGACCCGACAATGACAAAACACCCAACATTTGTTCGTGTCGGTCAAGAACCGGAACAGCGATGGCCGAAATATCAGAGTCTCGTTCACCGTGGCTTTGCGCAAAACCGTGCTCAAGGACTTCTAGCGCCCGATCATCAACGCCGTTGCCCCACGCACGAATAACATGTCCGGCGGCCCCTCGGTCACAGGGCAGGATGGCACCTTCTTCAAGATGATGGCGCAGGCTGCGGGATGAATTTTCGCGAAACAGGCACAGGCGGTTTGACCCTTCCGGGACATAGAAAGAGGCTGTTTCACCGCTTTGATCAACAAGTGCGCTTAGATGCGGACGGACAACGTCATCCATCCTAAATGATCGCCGATAAATGGACCCCAATCGCCATAAGGCCGGACCCAATCGATATCGCCCACGCCCCGAAATCATCAGAAAACCATTCGACTCTAATGTTCCGGCCAGTCTTGAGATGGTGCTTTTGTACATTCCGGTGCGTTCAGAGAGGTCCTTAAGCGACAGATCGGCATCCTGATCGGTGAAGACATCAAGGATCATAAGTGCGCGTTCAACGGCGCTAACATTCTGTTCTGACATGGTCTTTCCAAATTTCGAGGGTCGGCATCCTGATTGCTTACTGATTGAACCGTTTTGCGAGGACTGCAAATTCTATATAATAGAACATAATTCTACTAGACAGAATATTGGAAAATAGCATGCAAAATACCAAACCGCTTCATGGCGTCACGGTTTTGGACCTGACCAATGTGCTTGCCGGACCGTTTTGTTGTCATCAACTGGCACATCTTGGCGCAACAGTGATTAAGGTCGAATCCCCCGGGCGCGGTGATTTGGCCCGCCAACTGGGTGCGGATGCCGGTTTGAATGAAAAGCTGATGGGGGTTTCGTTTCTTGCCCAGAATGCCGGGAAGAAATCGATCACACTTAATCTGAAAGACCCGCGCGGCAAGGATATCCTAAAAAAACTGGTGAAGAAGGCCGACGTTTTAGTTGAGAATTTTCGGCCCGGCGTGATGGATCGGCTTGAGCTTGACTATGACGTGTTGTCCAAGGTGAACCCGGCTTTGATCTATTGTGCGATATCCGGGTTCGGGCAAAATGGTCCGATGAAAAAGTTGCCAGCTTACGATCAAATCGTGCAGGGCCTTTCTGGTATCATGACCATCACTGGTGAAGAAGATAAGGAAACCTATCGGGTCGGGTATCCGGTTGCCGATACCATTGGGGGCCTGACGGCAGCTTGTGCGATCAGTTCAGCACTTGCGGGCAGGGCGCTTGGCAATAATGAGGGCAAGGGCAGCTTTATCGATATTTCGATGCTGGAATCGGTCGTTGCGACCATGGGTTGGGTGGTTTCGAACTTCCTTATTGCCGGGCAGCAACCGACCGCAAACGGCAATGATAACTTTACGTCATCCCCGTCCGGAGCGTTTCGCACTGCAGATGGTCAAATCAACATTGCGGCGAATAAACAGGAACAGTTTGAAGCCGTGTGTGATGTGCTTGAACTAGACGCGCTTAAAGCCGACCCACGCTTTCTGACCCGCTCTGATCGTCTTTCAAACCGCAAACAACTGGCCGGGTTGCTTGAGAGTGTGCTTCAAACAGGTCGTACCGATGACTGGGTGCTGGCATTTAACGCAGTTGGTGTGCCCGCCGGTGCGGTTCTAACCGTGCCACAGGCACTTTCATTACCACAAATCGCCGACCGCGGAATGATCGCCGATTTTGCGAGCGTGCCGGGTGTTGAGCGTGACATTCGCGTCTTGCGCACGGGCATGAAACTTAATGGCGAAGCCCCAAGTGTCGATGCGCCGCCGCCCGTTTTGGGACAGGACAATGAAACCATTTTGGCCGGGCTTGGATTGTCGCCCGATGAGATCAAAATGCTGAAATCGGAGGGTGTATTATGAGCGAGAAAACAGCACGTGATGTCGAACACGAAGTATCGGACTGGTGGCAAAGCTCTATCATCGATATGAAGCCCGGCGAAATTCGCTATTCAGGTTATCCCATCGAAGATTTGACTGGTAATGTCAGCTTTCCGGCAATGATCTGGTTGATGACACGGGGGGATCTGCCCAATCCAAAACAGGCAAAACTGCTTGAGGCGGCATTGGTGGCTGCTGTCGATCACGGTCCGCAAGCCCCTAGTATCGCCATTGCACGCATGGCGGCAACCTGTGGCGTTGGACTTAACAATGCAATGGCAAGTGGCGTAAATGTGCTGGGCGACGTTCATGGTGGTGCGGGCGAGCAGGCGGTTGCCTTATATCGCGATATTGCACGACGTATTGATGATGGCGTATCCGTCGCGCAGGCGGTTTCGGACGGGCTTGATCACCAGATTGCCGAACATGGCAAACATGTTCCCGGATTTGGGCATCGTTTCCATCCGACCGACCCGCGTGCGCCGCGTTTGTTGGGGCTGGTGGAAGATGCGGCCAAAGACGGCATTGTCAACGGGCATTTTGGCATGATTGCACGTGAAGTCGAAAAGACGCTTGAGGCGCGTAAAGGCAAAAAAATCCCGATGAACATAGATGGTGCGACGGCAGTTATTTACGCCGAGTTGGGATTTGATGCGCCCCTGGCACGCGGGTTGTTTTGCCTGTCACGGTCGGTGGGCATTCTTGCCCATGCGTGGGAGCAAACCCAGCAAGGTGGCCGCAACAAAGGCCCAATCCCGCGTCGTATGATCTGGAATTATACCGGGCACGAACAGCGTCCCGTACCGATGGAAAAGCAGGAAGGTTAATCGTTTTCAAGCGTATGGGGGGATGTATTTTAACGCCGGTTTAAAAGTGCATCCTGCCATCGACGAATAAACCGCTGACGTTTTGCCTGATCAAGATAGACCAGCAAGCCGGGACCAACCGGAAAGGAGCGTACACGTTCTCCGTAGCGGTCAAAGATCAATGAGGAAAATGGACTTTGCGGAACATCGGCGCGCACCGGGTTAAAATTACCTGCATCCTGCAGAACGGTCTGTCCTTCGATCGACAGCATGTAATCAAGGAAACGTGCGCCGAGGTTCGGGTTGCGCGCCCCGCGCGGGATGATGGCAATACGCGAATAAACCACAATGAAATCATCGGGAAGGATGACGCCAAGGTTGGGTGTTCTGTGGCTAAAGGTTTCCGCATAGGATCCGAGAAGGTTATAGCCAAGGACGACCTGACCGTCGGCGATTTTTTCCAGCATGGGTGAGGTGTTTGAATACAGCTTTACCTTGGATTGACCCAGTTGCCGGATGAAGTCCCATATACCGGGGAAAAATCGTTCATCACGGGCAAGAAAGAGAAAGCCAACGCCGCTGCGCTCGATATCGTAGGTTGTTACTTTTTCGCTGAGTAAATCATCATTGGCACGCAGCAGTTCAAGGAATGCTTCGCGTGTGCGTGGTGGTTCCAGTTCATTTTCGCGGAAAAATTCTCGATTATAGGCAATGACGGCGGGTTCCTGCGTCACGGCGAATGCTTCGTTGCGCCAACGCGCCCAATTGGGCAGGGCATCCGTTTGCGTACTTTGGTGGGCGATTGCATATCCGTCATTTGCCAGCTTCATCTGCAAATCCATGGATGAACTAATGATCAGATCGGCATTGGCGGCACCACTGGCGCGTTCCTTGATCGTCATGTCATACATTTCAAGTGTCTGAAGCTGATGATATTCGATGCCAACCTGCGGGTTATTCTGCTGAAATGCTTCGATGGCGGGGCTAAAAGCGCCAATGTCGGCAGAGCCGTATATAACGGCCAACTGATTGTAATCGGCCAGAAGGGCTTGTTCTGGGTCGGCGGGCTGGCTTGCGTGCAGGGCAGGGAACTGAAACACTTCGGCAAACGCAGAAGATGCTTGCATCGCGACGGCAATGACACATAAACGAATACAGGAACGTCCCAAGGTCATAGTGTACTATCCTAAGCGGGCGTCGATTGTCGATTTCATCGGCCAGAACTACCAACTTGGTATGATGCACCAAATCTGCGGAACCCGATTATCTGTTTATCAGGGAAGAGTACGACAAACAATGAGAGTCCTCGTCGTCGAAGATCATGCCGCACTGGCGGACGGCATAGCAAGATCGCTTCGGCAATCTGGCTATGCCGTTGATGTGATCGCAGATGGTGAAGAAGCCGATGATATCCTGCGCACGCAGGAATACGGGTTGGTCGTGCTTGATCTTAATTTGCCAAAGCTTGACGGGCTTGAAATTCTGCGCCGGTTGCGTCATCGCGGTGCCGAAAGTGCGGTTTTGATCCTGACCGCGCGCGGAGATATCGAAGATCGGGTCAAGGGACTTGATCTTGGCGCGGATGATTATCTGGCAAAGCCGTTTGAACTGGTCGAGCTTGAGGCCCGCGTACGGGCATTGATGCGGCGGAATGCCGGCACGCACAACACCCAGATCAGATGCGGTCAACTGGTATTTGATACAGTGGCACGGCGCGTCATGATCCATGGCGATGACATTGAAATTCCACGCCGCGAGCTTAATATCCTTGAAATTCTGCTGTTGCGGCTGGGGCATGTTCTGAGCAAGGAACAGATTGCCGACCAGTTGGCCGGGTTTGAGGACGATATCAGTGCGAACGCGGTAGAGCTTTATATCAGTCGTTTACGCAAACGCGTTGAAGCGGCTGAGGTCAAAATTCAGACGGTACGCGGACTTGGTTATTTGTTGAAAAAGACATGAAATGGCGTAACGGATCACTCAGGCGACGGCTGATTATCTGGCTTCTGATCCCGCTTTTGGTGATCAGTTCTTTAATGCTTCTTGAAGTGCGAAGCAATGCTGTTCGCTCGACAAATCAAGCATTTGACCGCGCACTTTTAAGTTCTGCATTGGCGATTGCCGACCGTGTTGTCCTGATCGGGGGCAAGATAGAAGTTGATGTACCGTATGTCGCACTTGAGATGCTGACAAGTTCGGCCGAAGACCGCGTGTTTTATCAAGTTGGCACCATACAGGGTGAATTTATCACCGGGTACGAAGATCTGCCGCCGGTACCAGACGCGTTATTGCCACTGCGCGAAAATCCAGTGTTTTATGATGCGGTGTATAACGGCGAAAATGTTCGCATTGGCGCGTTGTCGCGCTATGTCGCCAGCGTTCGAAAGGCAACACGTTTTCAGGTGCTTGTTGCTGAAACCATGGGTACCAGAACAAGTCTGAGCGAAGATATCCTTGCCAGTGCGGCTGCGCGTCAGATTGCACTGATTGTGATTGCAGCTGTGATTGTCTGGTTTGGTATCGGGCAGGGGCTCAAACCGCTCACACGCCTTGAAGAGGCACTTAACCGTCGTTCACCAACCGATTTGCGGCCGATTGAACATGATGTTCCCAATGAAGTACGGCACCTCGTCGGCGCAATTAATCATCTTTTTCAACGCCTTGGCAACAGTTTGGCAACCATGCAGCGCTTTACGGCGGATGCCGCCCATCAGTTGCGCACGCCACTTGCCGCATTGCGCACGCAGTCTGAGTTGGGCCTTCGTGAAGATGATCCGGAAAAGCTGCACCAGATCATGGCAACGATTGCAACGTCCACTCAGCAAACGTCGCATTTGGCCAATCAGTTGCTTGCATCGGCCCGTGCCGCACCGGAAGGTCTTGCCGGTCGCCCGTTTGAGAAAATTGATCTGTGTGACATCACCAGAACAGTGACAGCATCAAAAGTCATGACGGCCATCGAAAGCGGCATTGATCTTGGATATGAAGGCATCACAGAGCCCACCGTGATCATGGGCAATGCCACTTTGATTGAGGAGCTTTTGAAGAACCTTGTGCACAATGCGCTGACATATTGCCCGGAAGGAAGTGCAGTCACAGTCCGACTGGAAGATGACGTGGTGCGCAACAGTGTAATCTTGACGGTTGAAGACAACGGTCCGGGAATTCCATCGAAATACCATAAGGATGTTTTCAAACGGTTTTATCGTATAGCCGAGAACGGAGAGGACGGGTGTGGGCTTGGATTATCGATCGTCCGTGAAATTGCGCTGCGTCACCATACGACTGTGAAGCTGACGAAACCTGATGATCACAACGGATGTGTCTTTACCGTTCAATTCGAACGGGCGGACGCAGCAAGCGATACATCTGCCTAAAAGGCTGACCGAATGGTCGCAGGGGATTATAGAATGGCGTGCGTGGCGACCGCTGCGCAATACAGTTCCGCAAATTCAGTATCGACAGTCGCCAATTTCAAAGTCGCTCATTAGCGTATGGATCGGAACCTTGCGATCAAACACAGCTCGTGTCGCTTTGTCTTTTCCCTTAGTGCCTAAGTATGTTTGAGGCATCTCAGATTACAGACACCTATTTGCGGAATTCCAAATCTGACTTTACCTGCTTTAGGCGGTTTCTGAGGACTTTACGACAGAATCGCGCTCTACCAATAGGCACTCGACTTTGATTTGGTTGGGGTTTGCGAGTAAGCCGCCAACGCTATCAATCAGGAGTTCCGCACCAATTTCCCCCATTTCGTAGTGCGGTAAAATCAGCGTGGTAAGAGACGGGTGAGTGTGCTGCGCAATTTCCCGGTCATCGAAGCCGATCACAGCGACGTCTTCCGGAACGCTAAGGCCCAGTTCGCGCAAGGCATCAAAACAGCCAAGTGCCATCAAATCATTGGCGCAAAAAATCGCATCCGGCGGATTATCCAATGCCATAAGTTCGTGTGTCATTGAGTAGCCTGTTGAAGGCTCCCAATTGCCCGGACGAACGAGTTCCGGGTAGAATGGCATATCGTTGCTCGCAAGTGCCTGTTTGTATCCTTTAAGCCGGTCTCGCGATGCGTCGACACCTTTTTGGCCGTTAATGATAGCAACACGTTTCCGTCCGGCATTGATCAGTCGTTCTGTCGCAGCGCGTCCCCCGACAAGGTCGCCTGGTAGGACCGACGGTAGTGTGCGTGTGCTATCGTAGCAATTAACGAGAACTGTTGGTTTTTTTGACAGTGCAGGCGGCAACTCTACCAGTCGGGTGAGGATCGTACCGTAGAGAAAGCCAATGACATTTGAATCTGCCATCTGATTAACGATACTGGCTTCGATGTTGGCATTGCCATGGCTAACGGCCAGACAGACATTAATCCCGTATTCCAGTGCCTTATTGTGCGCGCCTTCAAAGGCGAGGGCCATCCAGGGGTCTGTGCTGATTTCATCTACGATGAAGATAATCGTAGAGCGGACTTTACTGCTTGGCGCCATTTGGCTTTCTCGACGAACAAGCTGGTAACCAACGTCGTTGGCAGAATCGATCACGCGCTGTCGGGTGGCTTCGGTTAATTTGGCAGGACTACCGTTTAGCACAAGCGATACCGTCGCCTGCGACACACCGGCCATTGTCGCCACATCCATCATCGTAGGACGGTTTTTGCCACCGTAGTGTTTCTTTTCCGACATTGACTTGTTCTGCCTCTGGTCTTTTGGCCAAGCACTATTCTTGAGCGGTTGCATCAGGTGTCCCGAAACGGACTGACAAATTCAGCCGTTAATTCGGCGACTTGATCGATTTGGCGCGGGGTAGGTCACCAAAGCGCCAATGGTAATACCTTTTCGGTTGTATCAAGACAACCCGTCAGGCGGGAGAAAGATAATAATTATTAATTGGTCCGAATCATAAATTTATCCGGTTCATTTATCGCAAGGTTACTTGACTCATTATTATTAATAAATATTATTAATTCAACAGGGAGAAAAATTAATGAAGATTCTGATTACGGGCACAACCGGAAAGGTTGGCAAGGCGTTCTTGCCAGCATTCCTTGAAAAACCGCAATTTTCATCCGCGGAGGTCGTGGCACTGTGTCACAACCGTCGAATTGAGGCGGGTGAACGGGTGGAGGTCGTGACCGGATCGCTTGCAGATCCGCAAGCTGTTGCATCGGCAATGGACGGTGTGACCCACGTGTTTCACATGGCTGCAGTGAAAGAAAGCCCCGATCTGGTGATTGATGTGGCGATCAAGGGAATGTTCCTGTTGCTTGAGGAAGCCCGCCAGTCAGCGACACTAAAGCAATTCATCCTGATCGGAGGGGATTGCAGTGTCGGGCATCTTTTCAAGGACTATCCAGCACCTATTACTGAAAACTCGCCGCGGAAAGCATACAGCGGGTGCTATGCGCTGACCAAGGTGCTTGAGGAAGTCATGATCGAGCAATATCAGATCCAGTATGGTCTGAACGGCACTGTTTTACGTGCGCCCTGGATCATGGAAAAAGATGATTTCAAACACGCACTCTTATTCGGCCCAGACCAATTTGGTGGGCCAATCTGGAGTGATTTGATGAGTGCGGACAAGGCAGCGCGCCTTGGCCACGGGGGATTTGTTCCGTTAATGCGCGACAGCACCGGGGCGTCGCTTAAACGCAACTTTGTCCATGTTGATGATCTGGTCGCCGCCTTGCTAGCAGCACTGGATAACCCGCGTGCCAAGCAGGAGCTTTTTAATATCGCGATGGATGAGCCGGTCGATTACGCGTCGGTGGCTGAATATCTTCTGCGGACGCGGGGGATGGAGATTGTGGAAATACCTACGCCATTTCATAGCAACTGGCTGGACAACACAAAGGCGCGTCAGGCGCTGGGTTGGCGGCCGCAAGTCGATTTCGAGGGGATGATCGAGCGCGCCTGGTCTTATGAAAGGAAGCCGAACGATCCTCGGACAATCTGGTATCCGGGGTAATCAACTCCGGGCCAGACCAACTAGGGAGAGCGAAACGTGAAAAATAAGATGTTATTAACTCTCACATCTGCGTTGATTCTTACGACAGGTGTTGGTGCCGCAAATGCCAATGATAAAAAGACATTGGCCATTGTAGTTAAAGGCTTGGATAACCCCTTTTTCGAGCAGATTAATCTGGGGTGTCAGAAGTGGCTGTCCGAAAACAAAGACTCGGAATATGAGTGCCTGTACACAGGGCCCGCATCAAGTGCGGACGAGGCAGGTGAAGTTCAGATCGTCGACGATCTACTGACCCGTGGTGTTGCGGCGATTGCAATTTCACCGTCAAATGCGCCGGCAATGGCGAACCGCATCCGTCAGATCAATCCGGATGTGCCGGTGATGACGATCGATGCTGATTTCCTTGAAAAAGATCGCGATTTGCGTACGACCTATCTGGGGACGGACAACTACCTGATGGGTGTCAAAATGGCCGAAGAAGCCATGGCATTGAAACCGTCCGGTGGGTCTGTGTGTCTTCAGTTGGGGAATGTTGCCGCAGACAATATTAATGCGCGTGCCGCCGGCTTCCGGGACACGATTGCCGGCACCAAAGGCATTGAGCGCCTTGAAAGCACCAATGGCTGGACGGAAATCGAGGGTTGCCCTGTATTTACAAATGACCAGGTCGATCTGGCCAATCAGCAGATGGCAGATACCTTTACCGCAAATCCAGATTTGGACGCCTTTATTCTGATTGGCGGCTGGGCTCAGTTTGCACCACAAGCCTATGCGCAAGTCACCGACCAGGTGATGGATCGCCTGAAATCCAAAGACATGATTTTGATTGCAGGCGATACTCTTCCTCCGCAGACGCAGGCTTTCCGTGATGGGCGTAGCCATGCTCAGGTCGGACAGCGTCCGTTTGAAATGGGCTACCGCGCGCCAGACGTCATGATCGAGTTGATCAACGGAAAATCTGTCGATGATCCGCTGTTCACCGGGCTTGATGTTTGCAATCAGTCTGATCCGGGTTTCTGCGCGGACAACTAACATCGAGAAATCATGAGCTGGGCCGGGTCTGCTTTTCAGATCCGGCCCAATTTTTATCAACTTATGGCAAAGCAGGCAGTCGGCGTGGCAACAAGAAAAATCAACTGGGGCATTCTTTCGACAGCCAATATTGGGCTGGAGAAAGTGATACCCGCAATCCAGAACTCGGCTTCTTCTAATGTTTTGGGGATTGCATCGCGGAGCGTGGAGCGCGCAACGCAGGCGGCTAGGGATCTTGGGATTCAAAAAACATATGCGTCGTATGAGGCCTTGATTGCGGATCCGGAAATTGACGCGATCTATAACCCGTTACCAAATGATATGCACGTAGACTGGACAATAGCCGCGGCAAAAGCAGGCAAGCACGTGCTGTGTGAAAAACCTATCGGACTGAGTGCGCAAGATGCCGAACGGCTTCGCAGTTGCCCAAAAGATGTAATGATCACCGAAGCCTTTATGGTTCGCTACCATCCACAATGGCTTCGTCTCCGTGAAATGGTCCGAAGCGGAGAGTTGGGGCAGGTGCGCGCCATTCAGGCGGTCTTCAGTTACTTTAATGATGATAAGAATAACATTCGTAATCGCCCGGAAAACGGGGGTGGTGCGATGATGGATATTGGCTGTTACCCAATTACCGCTGGCCGTTTCCTGTTCGAAACGGAACCCTTGCGGGTAACCGCGCTGATCGAGCGCGACCCGCAGTTTAAGACCGATCGCACTGCGAGTGTCGTTGCGGACTTTGGGGCAGGTCGGCAATTGTCCTTCCTTGTGTCGACGCAATTATGTCCGTACCAGACGTTAAATGTGTTCGGAACAAAGGCCCGTGCTGAGGTCATGATTCCCTATAATGCGCCAGCAGGCGAGGAAACAGTCGTAATCGTTGATCGCGGTGAAAGTTTCGATGGCAGCATGGCAGGGTGCGAGATCATATCGCCATGTGATCAGTACACCGAGCAGGCTGAACAATTTGCCCAAGCAATTCGGACGCAAACACCATTGCCATACGGGATTGAAGATTCCATTGCCTCCATGCGCGTCCTTGACGCGATTTTCGCAAGCGAAACCCAACAAAAATGGGTCAATGTCTGAGCTGAGATATCAACTTACGGTTTTTTGGTGAAAAGAGCTTGATCCAATATTATTAATTATATTATTAATTAATCAGCACGAAGATAATTTATAAACATAGATGTGCTGGTAATTTATCGGGAGGACTAACAATGAAAATTGCATCAACAGTTGCGGCGTTCAGTTTGTCGATGGTTTTGGCAGGCGGAGCATTCGCACAAGAAAAACAACAACTGGCTTTTGTGGTTAATGCTGCATCTGACTTTTGGAAACTTGCCGAAGCGGGGGTTGAAGCTGCACAGGCTGAACTGCCGGAGTACGAGTTGCAGTTTCGCTATCCTGCACAGGGGACCGCTGCGCTCCAAAACGCATTGATGGATGATTTGGTTGCGGGCGGGACCGATGCGATCATGATTTCATCGGCAGATCCGAAGAACTCGATCGATGCGTTTAACCGCATTGCAGCCCAGGTTCCGTTGTTCACCACAGATAGTGATGCGCCGCAAAGCGACCGTATTTCCTATTTGGGGTCGTCGAACGTCGCTGCTGGTGTTCAAGCTGGTGAAATCGCAGTGCAATCTATGCCAGACGGTGGAAAATGCATGGGTTTTGTCGGTTTCCTTGGTGCGGATAACGCCATCGAACGTATTGCAGGGTTCCGACAGGCAGTCGAAGGGGCAGGCATCGAGCTCATTGACGTTCGTGGCGATGATGTTGACTTTGCCCGCGCACGTTCAAACGTCGATGACGTACTTGCGGCCAGCCCGGACATCAACTGCATGGTCGGGTTCTATTCCTACAACCCGCCTAAAATTTACGAAGCATTGCAGGCAGCTGGAAAATTGGGGCAGGTCACTGTCATTGCGTTTGACGAAGACCCTGTGACCCTTGGGGCTGTGCGTGAGGGCAGCTTTGCCGGCACGGTGGTTCAGGATCCCTATCAGTGGGGCTATCAGGGCATGCACCTGATGGCGGATTATCTGGAGGGTGATACATCGCAGGTTCCAGATGATGGTCTTATTATTGTGCCCACCAAAGTGATCGATAAATCCAATGTCGATGCATTCGAGGCCATCGTTAAGGAAAGAATAGGCGGGTAATTTCTTCCCCCTGCCTAGCGAGTGGGGGTGTGCGGATATGAGACTGCCGCCATGCCCACTCGCACCTTCTGTTGATATCGAAGACATTGGGGAGCCGAATGTAATGAGTGCAGTGCAGAGGCTTGATCTAAGACTGGAGGGTGTCACTAAGGTGTACCCAGGCGTCGTCGCATTGAACGACGTGTCTTTGCAGATCAAAGCTGGTGAAGTGGTTGGCCTCCTTGGGGAAAACGGGGCAGGTAAGTCAACCCTCATGAAAATTCTAGGCGGCTTGATTGCGCCAACTTCCGGACGGATCATGTTGGATGGTCAGGAGCATCTCCGGTTCGATGTTCAACAGTCACAGCAAGCAGGTATCGCTTTCGTTCATCAGGAACTGAATGTTTTCGATAACATGGATGTTGCGGCCAATATCTTTTTGGGGCGTGAAAAGGTAAGGGGACCACTGCGTCTTACTGATCGAAAACGCATGAATGAATTGGCGCAACCGCTCCTTGATCGCGTTGGTGCACGGTTTCACTCAGACACACCGGTTTCGACCTTGTCGCTGGCGGAATGCCAGTTGCTTGAGATTGCGAAGGTTTTATCGATGAATGCGCGGTTGGTCATCATGGACGAACCGACGTCAAGCCTTACCCTGTCTGAAACCAACATGCTGTTAAAGGTGATCGCGGATCTAAAGGCGCAGGGGATTGCAGTTGTCTATATTTCCCACCGGCTGGGCGAGGTTGAGGAATGCGTCGACCGCGCAGTGGTTTTGCGCGATGGCCATAATGTGGGAACACTGGAACGTGAAGACGTTACCCATGACGCCATGATCCACATGATGATTGGGCGGGATCTGAAGGCACTTTACACACCACCTGCACAAATGTCGTCCAAACCAATCCTGTCGGTCAGAAACTTTTGCATCAAAAGCAAACCTGATCGTCCCGCAAGCTTCGACCTGATGGCAGGCGAAATCCTTGGCGTCGCAGGGTTGATTGGTGCCGGGCGTACGGAATTGGCCGAAGCCATATTTGGAGTTGGTCAAAAACTTGGCGGAGAGGTGTTGATAGATGGTCAGCACCTGAACGCGAAATCGCCGGCCGATGCGATTGCAGTCGGGCTTTATCTTGTTCCGGAAGATCGTAAACGTGCCGGCTTGATTTTGGATTTTCCAACGGTTGAGAACATTACAATGGCCAGTCTTTCGGCCTTTACGTCGCACGGGCTGGTTTCGCAAAAACGCCAGATTGAAGTGGCCGAAGTGCAGCGGAGTTCTTTGTCTATCAAGACACATGATGTTTGCCGCGCGGCCAATGAAATGTCAGGCGGAAATCAACAGAAAGTCGTTCTGGCAAAATGGCTTTCGATGGATCCGAAGGTCATCATTTTCGATGAACCAACCCGCGGCATCGATGTGGGGGCGAAAGCCGAGATTTACAGTTTGATGCGATCTCTGGCTGATCGTGGAGTAGGGGTGATGATGATATCGAGTGATATGGAAGAGGTAATCGGTGTGTCTGACAGGATTGTCGTAATGAAAGACGGGGTGATCACTGGGGAATTGCCACGCCTGAAATTTTCCGAAAGTAGCGTCCTTAATCTTGCCGTCGGCAGGGTGCTGGAAGAGGCCTGAAAAATGCAAAAAAAAGACATCGGTTTGGCAGTTTTGATTATCGTTGTGGGTATCATCGTTTACATGCGAAACCCGCTTTTCCTTTCGCCAATTAACCTTGGTAATACAGCAAACCTGATAGGGTTGTTTGGACTGTTTGCCATTGGGCAGGGGTTTGTCATCATGACGGGCGGCATTGATCTTTCTGTTGGATCGGTCATTGCCCTGCTGGGCGTACTGTTTGTCGATATGGTTGGTAAATTTGGCGTTCCATGGCCTTTGGCCGTCGCACTGATGATTGTGCTGGGGGTGGTAATTGGTTTAGCGCACGGCGTTTTAATAACCCGGTTTAAACTGCAGCCATTTGTCGTGACACTATGTGGGCTGCTGATTTATCGCGGGATCGCACGGGGATATACAGCGGAATCTACTGCTGGTTTCCCATTCGGGTCGAGCTATCCGCAATTAGAATGGCTAACAATCGGGCGAAGCTTTGGTGTGCCGCATTCGTTTGTTGCGATGCTGATCGTTGCTGCAATCATGTGGGTTGTTTTGCACCATACCGTCTTTGGTAGGCATCTTTGCGCCGTCGGCAAGAATGAAGAAGCTGCAAGGTTCTCAGGGATCAATACCCGGTTTGTGACCATCGCGGCTTACGTAATATGTGCGGTGTTGGCGTCTATCGCGGCAATCTATTTCGCAATGTTCACCAAGTCTGTTCAGCCGTCATCTCATGGCAACTTTTATGAATTGTACGCGATTGCCGCGGCTGTGTTGGGCGGATGTTCGCTTCGTGGCGGCGAAGGGTCAGTGATTGGCATTGTTCTTGGTGCCGTGCTGCTGCAGGAGCTGCAAAATCTTGTCAACCTGTTGGGAATTCCGTCTTCGCTGAACTTCGCAGTGATGGGCGCTGTTATCCTGCTTGGGGTTTTGGCAGATCAGCAATTTGCGGCCTATCGCAACAGAAAGAATACTGAGCGCGCTTTGGGTTTGCTGCAAAAATCATAAATCACAATAAGAAGCACTCTGTGCATTGCCTGATAAAATCGGTGCGGCAGCAGAGGAGGGGGGATTAATGAACGTTCTGGAATTAAAAAATATATCCAAAAGCTATGGGGCTATTCAGGCACTTAGAGACGTTTCTTTGGCGATTGAGCCCGGGGAAGTTGTGGGTCTAATGGGCGATAATGGTGCTGGGAAATCCACATTGGTCAAAGTCATTGCTGGCAATTTCGCACCAAGTTCTGGTGATATTTTGATCTCTGATCAAAAAACGGTGTTTAACAAGCCGTTGGATGCCCAAAAAGCTGGTATCGAGGTCGTTTATCAAGATCTTGCAATCTGCAACAACATGACGGCCGCTTCGAACGTGTTTTTGGGGCGCGAACCGACCCGTAAAATCGGGCCGATAAAAATCGTCGACTATGCATTCATGCGTAAACGGTCTGCTGAATTGTTTGCGCGTCTGAAATCAGAAACCCGACCACGTGATTTGGTGCACAGAATGTCTGGTGGGCAGCGTCAGGCAGTTGCAATTGCCCGAACGCTTTTGAGTGATGCAAAGATCGTTCTGATGGACGAACCGACAGCGGCGATTTCCGTTCGCCAGGTCGCAGAGGTTCTTAATCTGATCCGGCAATTGAGTGACCATGGCATCGCAGTGGTTTTAATCAGCCATCGCATGCCCGATGTATTTGAAGTTGCGCATAAAGTTGTTGTGTTGCGGCGTGGGGAACTTGTGGCCGACAAAAAAGCGTCAGACTCATCGCCAGAAGAAATCACAGGCCTGATTACCGGGGCAATTGAAACAGCATGAGTGGAAATGAAAAAGGAACAATGAGCATGTCAGATCCTACTCTTGCTGATGCCATTAACCGTTCACAGCATCACGGATTGATCGCACGAATTACAAGCCAGCAGATTTTCTGGGTGTTTATGGCTGCTGTCTTTGCCTGTCTGGCATTAACCATACTCACGGACAGTTTTGCCACGGAACGTAATCTTTTCAATGTCACACGCAACTTTGCGTTTGTCGGGATTATTGCGCTCGGCATGACAGCGGTCATTGCCTCAGGCGGCATTGATTTATCGGTTGGCTCGACCTTGGTGATTTCTGCGATGACAGTAAGCGTCATCATGTCTGCGGGAATGCCGTTCTGGGTAGGGTGTCTCGCAGCACTTTCGGTTTCAATGCTTGTTGGCGCAATAAATGGTGTTCTGATCGCATATGCCAAGATGCCACCGTTTGTCGTTACGCTTGGCATGCTGTCTATCGCGCGTAGTCTGGCGATGGTGTTGTCGGACAACAAGATGATTTATGAGTTTGGTCCTGACCATGACTTTTTGCTGTGGCTTGGCGGCGGCGCGACATTTGGTTTGCCACATCCACTAATCATCTTGATCATCCTAGCGGTTATAACGGCTTTCGCGTTCCGTCAACTGCGCTGGGGGCAGCATTTATTCGCAATTGGAGGCAATGAGAATGCGGCTGTTTTGACCGGTATTCCAGTCGCGCGGATAAAAGTCAGCGTCTATATGTTTTCTGGCCTGATGGCCGGCATTGCAGGCGTTCTTGAAGTGGGCTGGCTTGGTGGTGTCACGACCAATCTGGGGCAAGCGATGGAGTTGACCGTGATTGCTGCGGCTGTGATTGGTGGGGCTAATTTAGCTGGCGGCGGCGGCACTGCATTCGGTGCTGTGATCGGGGCACTATTAATTGAAGTGATCCGCAACAGCCTTATTTTGTTAGGCATCAGTACATTCTGGCAAGGAACATTCGTTGGTTCATTTATTGTCATTGCTGTTGCGTTTGATCGCTTCAGGCAGGAGAAAACATAATAGTATCAATCGATAGGTGGCGTGAGTTGAGATGTGACATTTAGTGTAGGGCTTGGGGCGCGCTGAAGCTACGGTTGGGCATTATTTGTCATAATATATATTATAGAACCGGCGTGCAGTTTCGATAGTGTTGCGTTGAGATTGGTGGGATACCGTTTTTGGGTTGTGCGTAAGTTCGAAACTGACTTACTTTCAATCCGTTATGACCGTTAAACTTATTAGAAATACACAGCTCGGACTGTCTCTCAACAATCATATTGCTGTCGGAGATATTGGTGTCCCAAGATATTGGGTTACAGTTTGGGAAGCATTAAACGGTCACAATTATAGACCGTCAACGTTAGCCAAACGCCTATCGGCGATTGATCAGTTCTACAATTTTACGACCGAACTTGCCGGTAGCGATTGCCTGGACAGCATTATAGCAAACGGTAATTTTGATGTTCTCGAACAGTATCTTGAAGCATTTTTTATTCGTATTAGGAACACTTCGAGCCAGACAAATCAAAACCATGCAAATCGTTGGCTGTTCGTGCTGGATTTTACGCGCGACTTGATGTTTCGCTTGTCGGGAGCCAGCACCGATGAAGGTACCCTATTAGATTTGAGGCGTAAGATCCGTCGACTGGACCAGTTATACGCTTCATTTCGACCGAAACGCCAAGCAAAGCAGAAAAAGATACGTGCCCTTCCCGCCTCTGTTATCGAAGAACTTTATCAATTAACTGACCCAACTTCAGAGAAAAACCCTTTCCGCTCGGAGAGCCAGCGTTGGCGGAACCAAGCATTGTTTCTGCTTTACCTGCATTTAGGGCTGCGACGTGCTGAAACACTGGCACTCGCAATGGACGCCATAAAATCGGAATGGGATTATAGCAGTGGTAGAAAGCGTACCTGGGTGAATGTTACCACTAACCGCTATTCACTCATTGACCCACGACTAGCGTTACCAAGTTTGAAAACGGATCTCTCTAATCGCCAAATCCCTTTATCACAGCCAGTAGCTCAGTTGGTTGAGTTTTACATTAATAACTTTCGTGGAAAGCAAAGCCACTCATACCTGTTTGCATCGAGCCAGGGTAAGCCTTTGTCCGTGAGGAGCATTAATCGCATTTTCGATGTAATTAGTGAATCGCTCTCTGAAAGAGCTTTGAACGAATTGAATAATCGTATGCACTCCACAAAAATAAGTCCCCATGATTGCAGGCACACTTGTGCAGTAATCAGGATGAGGGAGCTGATTTCAGATGGCATGGATATGGAGTTGGCCACTCAAAGTCTTCGAGTGTTTTTTGGATGGTCAAGAAACTCAGACATGCCGCGTCACTACGCACGGGCTTATTTTGAAGAGAGGTTGAATCAAGTTTGGGACTGAATAGCCCTTGGAATTGTAGATGGCCTAATGGAACTTGAATATGTCGACCACTTCACCAACAACCTCGACAAACTTTCAGATGGACACGCCACCAGTATTCCAGCCAAGAGGAATGTCAAGAAGCTCCTGACTTCAGTTAAGGACATGCTTGACCGTATGAAATCAACTTACGTGTTTCGCGAACGCAAAAAGCCTCTGACGGAGGAAGAACGACGAGAACAAGAGTTCAAGGCAAAGGCCCGTGTTGTTGAACGCCAGCTTCAGGATCTCGAAGCCTCTGTCGCTAGGATCAATAATGAGCTGTTTCCAAAGCGTCCTTGGGGTTTGTGTCGCGACAAGGCCGGTGCAATGGTTGAAACCGTGAAAACTCTAAGAATCCTCTGACAGTATTGAGCCCACTCTGTTTAACCTTCTCTCTATGGCAACTGGTCCAGTAAGGACCGCTTTCATTGCGAACAAGTTGGGCCAAACCGCGGCTGACATGGCCGCACTCGCAGAAATGGCGGCCGATTTTAATAACCTAGTTCAACTAGTTGATACCCCAAACAAGAAAGATGAAATAGAAATCAGAACCCCACGAGGACCTGTTGGTGTTTGGGTTTTGAAGAATGTTATGGCCAATAAGTGCTTGTCTAAAGGTAACGCTCGCATCCAGTAAAGTGCGTTCTATGGATGGACGTGGAAACGTTTTTCGTCGCAGCGCAATGCACAGACGACATTCCACCAGAATATCGGGATCAAGACCGTTGATTGATTTTCCAAATAACGAGGCGATGCTGGACAACGCCATGCTGAAAGAGGTTGCGTCAAAAAAATGGTGACGCCCGCTGCGATACATGTGACTGTCCGCGAAGTGCCGTACGGATAAAATTGTAGACCTAATCTGTTTTTTCGGGGTGTTTGTGCGACGTTCGAAAACATCTATTGCCAACGGCTGGTGAGATTTGATGGCACATCCCAGACCATGGTGGGATCCAGATTTAAACTGTGAATGGCCACCCTGCTCCACTTCAGGGAAACGACTTTTACGTAAGCTCTATTTAACCCATGAAAGCCCGTTATGCGGGTTTTGAAGTTGTTGTGTTATGAGCGCCGAGTTCAGTAGCGAGCCATTTGATCAACAACTCTGCTTCTTTGCTGGGCAATGACGACGCCGGGGCAAATACTGATAGCTCTGTCGGCCTTGGGACAGAAACCTTACACGGCCTGATCAGTTCGCCCTTGTTAATTAGGTGTTCGGCCGTGCGGCGCCAGCCAAGACCAATCCCCTGCCCGCTAGCAGCTGCTTGTAAGGCGACCGGGTAGCTATCGAACTTTCTGGTTGTGGCAGGTAAGGCGCCAGGCACTCCAACCGCTTCAAACCAGCCCTGCCAGTCCATCCAATCTTGCGGCGTCACATCGTGAGCCAGCAGTGGATAGCTCAGGATTTCTTCGGCAGAGAGCGATTCTGGTTCCCTGACCATGTTCGGCGAGCATACAGGGAATATTTCGTCTTCTGCTGTGAACAAGAGCCGAGCAGTCCCCGACGGTCGACCGGTTGTTTGAATGGCGACATCGAATTGCTCATTAGCTTCTGTTAAAGGGGCAAGAGCGGTGATCAAGTTAAAGCCAACATCGGGATGCGCTTCGTGAAACTTAGCTAAGCGAGGCATGAGCCAGTAGAACGCCTCAATCAATTGGCATCGCAAGACAACCTCACCGGACCTCGTCTCCCCTCTCAGGCTGGCAGCCTCTGCCGCGATGTTCCCCAGCGCTTCGCTGACGACCTTGGCGAACCGTTCCCCTTGCGGTGTAACGTAAACTGCTCGGTTCTTGCGCTCGAAAAGTTTCGTGCCCAAGTCTTCTTCTAGTCGGCGAATTTGCTTGGTGACAGCGGTTTGAACTAGGCCGAGTTCGCGCGCAGCTTCTGTGAAGCTCTCGAGACGAGCTGCAGCCTCAAAAGGTCGCAGGCTTGTAAGCGGAGGGAGTTTACGGCGCGATCTATTCATGAGTTTTAGTCATCCAAATCTGTGCTGGATATCATTTTATCAAGGTATTCAAACATGTTTTAATAAGAAACATGAAAAAATATTCAAGCCGTCCAATTGCTGGAAAGTCGGTTGCAAGTCCATATGCAGCCGCAATCGGCTCTATTGTAGCGGCTGTGTTTCTTCTTTCGTTGTCTGATTCCTTGGTCAAACTGTTTAGTGACAGGTTTACACTCGGTCAGCTGATCTTCTTGCGATCCCTACTTGCAACTGTTTTTATAGGTAGCTTCGCCATTGTGGTCGGTGATGTGCGGGCTTTGCAGGTCAAGAACCGTCGTTGGGTATACCTGCGAAGCATGCTTCTGGTTTCGATGTGGATGCTCTACTACGCGGCTTTGCCATCAATGTCATTTTCATTGGCAGCTGCGGAGTACTACACATCACCATTTTGGATGGCGGTTATCGCTCGAATTTTTCTTGGGAACAAGATTCCAGTAGCGCACTGGATCGCAATTTTACTTGGGTTCTGTGGTGTACTGTTCATTTTGAATCCGTCCTCCACTGATTTTTCATTCGTTTTGCTTCTGCCGCTTTTAGCCGCCATCTGCTATGCGGGTGCCGCAGTTATGACATGGAGAAAATGTTCAGATGAAACACCACTTTCCCTTTCACTTAACTTAAATGTTTGCCTTGTGCTAGGCGGGCTTTTCACTATGTGTGGTATTGAGTTCTTTAATCTAGAGCAAGACGGTAGTTTTGTACTTGGTGTGTGGCGTGAGCTAGAGCTGTACAGTATAGTTATAATCGCTGGACTAGCCGCCTTGCTCGCGGTCATAACAACCCTTGTTTCGAACGCCTATCGTCTTGCGCCATCCTCTCAGATCGGCGTGTTCGATAATTCTTACCTGGTTTTTGGTGTGGTATGGAGCGTTGTGTTGTTCAGCGATGTCCCTGATCAGATTGAGAGCTTGGGAATTGTGCTCATTCTTATGAGTGCAATTCTTGTCTGCACGCCGAATGCAACTGCAGACAGAGAAAAGTGAAGCGCGTTAACCTCGCTTCTCAAACTCAACGATCCAATGCACTAAGTCTTTTCTATGGAGATGCGGCTCTTTGAGGACTTTTTCTTCATAGCGTTTGTAGAGTAAATTAATAATTGCAGACCGCTCATTGGGATCGCGGCGGTTTTTTAAGGCATTTTCAAACACAGTGGACGTCCAGGACCTGTGTGTCGCAACAAAGCGACGAGCAAACGACTGATCGTCGTTAGTCTTGAGCCATTTATTCCTGAACGGGCAACCTACGACCTGACTTCTGAGGCTGACCAAAGAGCAGCCTGCCCGTTTGGCAATACCATTGTTGATAAATGGCTTTTCAATCTCATCTTTGGTCCGGTAATGCTGCTGAAAAACGGCGGTTTCAAATTCATCTGCTGTGATGTAACCATCTCGGGCCAACCCTTGCCACAGTTCTTCGTAAACGGCAAAGAGGTTATGCCCGTCTGTATTGCCCAAGTGCCGCCCCTCTTCGTCAATCCCGAGCAACGCGATAATCATTCGCCCGCCTGGCGCAAGCTCGGCCGAGCGCGACATTACGATTGCTTCCCAATCGGTGCTTGCCTGCTCTTTGTACTGATCGACTTCCGCGCCTGTCGCATTTGCCGAATGAAGCTTAGCTTTCAAGCTAGCTGGGACAGCACTCAGATAGTGCATGGCGGAGGCAGAGAAGCCGAGATGCAGCCCATTGGGCGGAAACAGTGGCTGGAAGAAACTCAACCCACAAGACGAGGCGAATACGTTGTCAAATGTTGACAAGTAAGAATCAGCACTGGCTAGCCGCGCAAACAATGGTCTAAAATCTGCCGTTGGCAGGTCGGTCGCATGGATTGAAATGGGTTGCGTAGACGTTTCTCTGCGGATAGCCGAGACAAGCGACGTGATCAAATCTTGCGCGATTAATCCGTCTGCAGATCCAAAATCTGCGAACACGAACGGGTGGCTGCGCCCCACATGACCGGTCTCAAAAGCGCTCGCAACAACTTGGTTTGTTAGGCCATTCACTACCGCCCTCGGGCCATCGGAAACCGAAGCGTAGATTCCGTCTCCTTGCATAGTGATTTGGTCTTTTCTCCTGATAGCTACCATGTTTCGAACAGTCCTTTGATTACAGAGGGATGCCTGGCAGAACGGTCACACTGCGTTCGCCAGCCAACCGGCCAAAGTGAGCAGCCTTCGAATATTCCGGGCTGTGGTAGGCTTCGGTAGCATGTTTAAAGGATGGGAATTTTATGACGACAATACGCTGGGGCCCCCGCCCTTCAACGACGTCAGCCGTTTCACTGTGGGCGATCATTTCTGCGCCGAACTTCTTTGCGACTGGCTGCCATAGCTTGCCATACTCTTCAAAAGCCGCTTGATCTTTGATCTCGCCTCCCTGGACGATCCAGTAACCATTGGTGTCTTTATTGTTTGTCATGATTTTTGCCTCCTTGTTGGCTATGTGTGATCTGCTGCGTATTCACAGCGCATCAAGTTCTCTTTGAATTGAAGACGTGAAGGTTTGGAACCTGTCTTCGGTTAGTGTTGAGCACTCATAGAGCATAAGTTCTAAGAGTTGTGCTTCAGGGGCAGACTTTTTGAGTAGAACCTCTCGGACTATGCTTTGGAAGGGGTGGTGCAGAGATTCATTAACTGACTGATCAAAGTTGAATGTGCTGATTAAGATCATCTTTTGTAGCTGTGACAGTTTGGGAACGAGCCCCGTTGTAGTTGCCTCAAATGCGATCCCGGGTGCCCAAACACGATCAATCCAGCCTTTTAGGATGGCCGGTGGGCCGAACCACCACATCGGGAAGACCACGACAATTGCTTCAGCGCTTTGTAATCTTCGCACATAAGAGTTGAGCTCGTCTGGGCTGCTCTCTAAGTTGTAGTAGAGTTGGTGTTCATTAGCACTCATGACCGGATCGAAACACTGATCGTAAAGGTCGTCTTTCACTACCACATGCCCGGCCGTCTGCAGATGTTGGTCGCAAAAACTTACGATCTGGTGAGTGAGACTGTTTGGCTGTGGATGGGCTGAAACCAAAAGGCAGCGCATTAAGCTGTAATCCTTGTTATCAAAATCATAGTGAGTATTTTTAAAGTTCTGCACCAGCTCGAGATTCACGCTTCTTGATGATGAGATTTCCGATCAGGTTAGTGATCGGCTGCGGTGGCACACGGCTGGGGCTTTCTGTTTGCAGAAGCTCGTCAATGCTGGATTGATGTTCCCTGTGGCCAGAAGCGAGATCTGCGACTAGCATCCCTGAGAGAGTGCCGTTTACTGAACCCATGCCGTTCTGGCAGCATGCTGCGAACAATCCTGTGCCGATAGGGCCGAAGATTGGAACACTATTTTTCGATAGACACAGTCTCCCGCCCCAAAAATGCTCAAACCCTATAGGCTCTAGCATAGGGAAACGGACTTCGAAGCTACGCCGGTGCTGAAGCTGTATGTTAGCAAGCCGGGAATCTGATAGCTTTTTGCTCGAACTACTGAAAGTGAAACGGTTTCTGACAAGAAGGCGATCACCACCGTATAGTGCGCCCGACAGCCTCCTTACAGTTGTGCCCATAGGATCAGCAGGTATGAGGCCCCAGAAATCGTTCCCTTTGAGTGCTTCGCGTTCCGACGGTTTCAGGGGTCTTGTCAGTGAAGCAAATGTGAACACGTCCAAGAGATTGTGTTCATAGTGCTGGAACATCCTGATGTTGCCGTTCGTGGCGAGGATTACTTTGGGAGCTGCAACCCTTCCCATGGGTGTTTCTGCAACATACTGGGTATCACTTACCAAAGAGGTCACCGGGGATATCTCAAAGATTTTTACCCCGAGCTTGACCAGTGATTGTGATACTTGCTGAAGGTACGCCGCCGGATGAAGTAAAGATGTTGTCGGGGTGCGCAGCCCCTCGGTGTAGTAGTTGCTGCCTGTGATTTTTGACAGTTCTTCGGGATTGACCACATCGTATTGCTCTTCGAGATGATCCAGATGATCTCGGTAGATAGCCAGCAGCAATTGGCCACGATCTGTGGCGGCGACGTTGATCTTGCCACAGTCTCGTAGTATCTGGGGGTCAAGTTTATCCGTCTCGATAATCCGTCTGACGAATTGGATCGCTAGGCGGTTTCGTCGTATGTGAGCCTTGTCCGCGTCTAAATTATCAAAGTAGCTTTCTGACGATAGTTTGTGTGGGAGATCAATCATGAAGCCTGAGCTTCGGCCAGCGGGCCCGTGGCCTATGCGCGAAGCATCGAGCATGACAATTTCGTCATTCTGATTGAGTTCCCGCAATCTACGTGCGGCTGCCACGCCTGCGAACCCAGCACCAACGATGAGCCAGTCAGCTTTAAGAGAAGTATTTAGGGCCTTAAAGACTGGATAACTCTCAAGCATAGCCACCCAGCCGTTGGCGCCAACACAAGAACTGGCACCAATCTGATGAGAGATCTCTTCAAACATCTGAAGCTCCTAGAAAAGCTATTGCTAGTCGTTTGTGAGTACGATCCGGTATCGAGCTTGACCGTTGCGAAGGTGATCCATTGCTTCGTTGAGATTTACCATTTTTTCCAGCTCGATCACTGGGCGAATGCCGTGATCGGCAGCAAACGAGAACATCTCGTTCATCTCTGAGCGTGAGCCTGCGTTGGCGGTGGAGACGGACAACGTTCTCCCCATCATCTGTACAATGTCAATTACTGTAGGTTTGACCATTCCGGCAAAGCACAGAACTCCGAATGGGCGCATGAGTTCGGCCAAAGTGACAGAGTTAGGAACTGTTGGTGTCGTGATCAGCAAAAAATCTAGGCTCTGCGCGTGGGAAGAGAGGTCACTGCCAATATCTATGAACTCTGAAGCTCCATAGCCTAAAGCCTCGTGTTCTTTCGATCTGTTTGATGAAAGAGCAGAAACCTTGCAGCCCATTTTGGATGCAAATTGGATAGCAAGGTGCCCTAGCCCTCCGATGCCCAGTACACCCACTCGGCTTCCTGGAGACGTATGCCTGCGTAATGCGCTGAACACTGTATGCCCTGCGCACAGCAATGGAGCGGCTTCGGCCGAGGCAATCTCATCTGGAATTTTGTAGGCAAACCTGCTGTCCGATCGAGCCACTTCGGCAAAACCGCCCTTCCCGTCGTAACAGCATGTGAAATGCGCATCAGAACAGTGTTGCTCTTCCCCTTTGAGGCAATGCTCGCAGGTCAGGCACGCGCCGTTTTGCCAGCCAATCCCAGCGCGATCGCCGCGTTTCCACTCGCGCACATTGGTACCGGTGGCAATGACCGCACCAACAATTTCATGCCCGCAGACATGTGGGTAAGACACCATGTCCTCAAAATCACCATCGACTAAATGGAGATCACTGGCGCACACACCACAGTGTGAGACGGCAACTTCGATATCATCTGGGCCAAGTTCTGGCAGGTGTAGTTTGCATTTGCTGAAGCCCGCTCCCGGAGCAGCTAGGGCATATGCTACCGTAGTTGTCATGATGATAACCTCAATTTGTCGGTTTGTTGACTTTCCGTCAGTGCTTTCGCTATCCGCGTAATGTAGCTGCGGTCCACGGGAGGCGTGTGGAACTCGGGAAGGATATCCAGTCCGTCAAGGCTCGGACCTTGTTCGAGGTCATCCAGCGATCCTTGAAGGATGAGGTGTACACGCTGCACGGCGACTGACTCGTCGTTATTTTTGACGGTCGCACGGAACTCTTGGAAGTTCGTTTCTTTGAACGACCCGGACGGGAGTTCATCTTGGATCCAGCGACATATCTGGCGCCAGTCTGTATCTCGATGATTGACTAGTGCGGTGTATGGCTTTGAGTCGGGTCCAGCAGAGGCCGCCGAGGCAACGATAGCTTCAGAAGCTTTGTCGACCGGGGCTAGGTTAACCTTCCACTCTACGTCCGCTGGCCAACGGCCCAGCTCAAGGCATGCTTGAAGTAAGAGGACGATGTAGTCTTCTGTATTGTAGTCGATTTCTCCTAGTTCGGTAATTGGCGGGGCCATGTCACCGCATCGGATCACTCGCGTGTCGATGCCTGCCTCTTCCCGGAACCGGTTACATAAAGCCTCTGATACGAGCTTGGTATAATGATAGCCACTAGGAGCCCCGTTCGCTGGAACTGTGGAGAGGAACAGAGCGCTTGCACCTGCGGCACAGCAAAGGGACAGTACATTGAACGCACCTTCAACGTTAATTTGTTTCAGGCTGGCGTAAGGCTTGATCCAATTCACTTCGGCAGCACAGTGGATGACTGAGGTAATTTTCTTTGCTAGATGGTTGTAGGTATCCGGCGTAAAGCCCAATCGGTCTTTCCCGATGTCGCCTGCTGCAATCGTGAGCTTATTTTGCCATAGTTCCCATTTAGACGAGCTTGGTCTTAAGCGATCAAGTATTGTTCTCTTGAGGCGTTTCGAGGCGCTTTGTTCGTCATCTCCGCGTATCAAGCAGATCACATGATCGACGTCATTCGACGAGAGAAGTGAGCACAGTACATGACTGCCGACAAACCCTGTCGCCCCTGTCAACAATACAACCTGTTCATCGTTGTCGGTTTTCTTGTCCTCAGAGCTTTTGGGTAAGCTAAACGCGGCAGCTTCAGCTACTACATCGACAGAATTTAGTATCTCTTGTTGTACGCCCTGAGCAATCTGGGAAACAATCTTCGCCAGGCCCGATACAGTAGCATCTTGGTACATAGATTCTATCGGTACAAGTACGCCAGTCTGCAGTTCAATCTCACTGCGTAGAACAAGGAGTTGCAGGCTGCCGCCAAAATCAAAGAAGCTATCGTCTGGTCCAAAGTTTGGCAGATCTTCACCCAACACCTCATGGAAAGCTGTCGCGATGACAGACTCTTCCTTGGTTAAAGAGAAAAGTTTTTCTGTCAGGGGCTTACCGAGGATGGTTTTTCCAAGATCAGATGTCTGACGCTTCTTGCTGCCAGAGATTGGCAGTTCGTCTAGTTGGTAGAAGACTGAAGGTACCGCGTAGTTCGGAAGGTTATCCAAGCACAATTTGCGCACATCGTGCGCTGTAATCGAGCTATCTTTGGTGATCACGAGGTATGCAATTATTTGGATATCCGCTCCGCTGCCGCGCGTCTGAACCACAGCGGACTGTATTTCCGCATGAGACGTCAGCACGCTCTCGACACGACTAGGATCAACTTTGTAACCTCTAACCTTAAGGTGGGCTGATCCTCGCCCGACGAAGCTTATTTGTCCTTGTTTATTGCGCCGTACTTGGTCACCACTGCGATACAGCATGTCAGGTTCATCATCCCTAAGGTTCGCATAGGGATTTGAGACAAAGAACTTATCGGTATTTCCGGGATCGGCGAAATAGCCTGAACTCAAGCCATGGCTTGCGACATGCAGCTCTCCAACAACGTGATCTGGTACGATACGGCCCTCATCATCAAGCACATACACTTTGATCCCAGGCAGCAGGTTAAACCAGCCACTGGCATTGTGGGCGATACCGACGTCCCCAGTTTCGTTTATACCCAGAAGGTTTAGAAGCTTCGCGCTTGGAAGCACTTTTGCAACGTCTTGCCACAGCTGCTTAGGGAGAGCTTCTCCGCTGATCCACAGAGTGTGAACAGATGCAAAAGCCTCAGACAACTTGTCTCCCAGTGATACAAGACCTTCTAAGAGGCTCGGTGTAACCATCAGCTGGGTCAACCGCTCTCTTTTGACGAAGTGAAGAAGGCTTTGCGGGTTAACAATCACGTCATCAGGGACCACCACACTTGTCGCCCCGAGGAGAGGTGGATAGAAAATATAGCAAGACAGCCAAGCGTTAAGTCCAATCCGGTCACCTGTACTGATGTAATTGGAAAACGCCATCAGGGAGTCATAGACCTGAGAGTTAGGTATTTCGACGAGTTTGGCAAAAGACGTTGTACCCGACGTTAGTACGCCGTGTGCCAGGTGACGTGGCTTTGCCCATAAGGTCACCGGTGGCGAGGATAATGCGAGCTGCATTTCCCAATCCAGCGCTGGCGCGGTTTCACTAAGGCTTTTCTTCAGGTCAATTTGATCGATAGTCTTGGGAAGTTTAGAGGACGCGTTCTCATCGGTTAGAACGACCATTGGTTTAATACGATCAAATATTTGCTTAACATGGTCTTCGCTGTACCAGATGGGCACTTCTAAAAAAGGTGTTCCAGCTTGCAGGCAGCCCCCCATGGCTAGAACTGTGTGAGCGCTGCGGTTGGCAAATATCACCACCCAATTATCAGCAGACGTGGACGAATTGGCGTGATGCTTCAGAGTAATTGAAAGTTTGGCAATATCTCGCAGAAACTCAGCGTTGGTCCAGCGGCTTACTCCGTCGGTGAGTGCTTCCATATCGGGTGTGCGCTCGCTGAGTACGCCACAGGAGCTTGCGAAGGACACATAGTCCACACTTCCGCGTGTTCTCTGATTTGCTCGAAGCGTTTTCTCCTCAGTGTGAGTTTGGGCACTAGAATAGATTGAGTGCATGGTTTCTCGGTACCATTCGCCCCATCCTCGGGGGGTGTCTACGGGGAGCGGGGTTTTGAATGGTGGCAAGTAGTGCACGGGAATTTGAAGTCTCGAGGTGATCCCCTTCGATAGGAGAGATCGAGAGACAATTTTTCCTTCACCTCGTAGAATCGCTAACTTGTCCAAAGAGCGCGAAGCCTGTTCAATCTGCACCGCAGGCGCGCCATAAAGATTGTCGACACTTACGAATACGATTTCGGTGTCACGGCTTGCTGCAGCAGCCGAGTACTCTAGCAGTTCGGCGAAGTCAAGCTGAACGTGCGCGGCCAACAAGAGCTGAGTTCGGGCAGTGTCTATGGGCTCCCAAACCTGCACGACACGATGGCCGCAGGCAAACCGTTCTAATGCAGCCTGTAGTTTGAATGCGTCATGAAATGGCTGCAGATACGCAGCTCGCTTTTTAATGTCGCCGCTGATTTCGTTCGGGACATCAGTTTGGTGATGCGCTCTTACCTCGAAGTTGGATGAATTGGCGGCATCTTCATGCCAGCCTTTCCAAGTCTCCCACTGCGACACTGGTTCAGCATTCCACTTGAGCATCGCCGGAGAAAATGGAAGGTCTGTCGCTTGGCAGAAACGACGCAAAGTAATTTCGGTATCATCGATCAGGTCGTCGTCAGCGTCCATAACCATCGTGGAATCGATGCCACAGACCTGACAGACCCGGTTATATACGCGTGCAAGCTTTTGGAAGTCGACTTCGTCCGGGTCATAGTAAGTTGTCGGCCCGTGACCAGACACGCGCCACAGGGAGCGCAGAGCTGATGCTGGATCCCGAACAAGAAATACATGGTAAAATTGCTTGAGCCAGTTGTCTGTGATGGCTTGTTCATCAAAGAAACATATCAGTTCTTTGCTAAATAGCCGTTTGCCGCCCGAGCGCCTTGCAAGGTGGTATAGGGTCTGCTGATAGGAATCCTCCCCGCTAATGGGGACAGCCTGAGCTGATGCTTCAATTACAGCGTTGGCAATTCGCTTATGCTTCTTCAAATAAGGAGCAGAGAGGAGCTCGTGTCCGACATTGATGTCCTGACGTTGCATGACAGATCGCTCAAATGCAGTTGAGCGGCTCCGCGGAATGGACCACAAGATGATGTTACGCATAAAATGACCTACGTGATTGTCTGTTCTAGGCGTCGGTGAGCGTTATGGTCGGTGGTTATTGGAGGGTCGTTATCGTTTGACCGATCCGATCAGACAGTTCTGCAAGGACATCAAGCGACGGGTTCTGGTTTGTAAGGCACGATAGTCCGATACGGACACCACTGCATTTTTTCAGCGGACGGCGGTCAAATGGGATAGGTGCCTTGTTTGTGAAAATTTGCTGTGCAGCCAGCCGTTTGCAGGCGACATCTGCGCTTTCAATTTTGTCATCAGGGACTACAGCAATGAATGCGTGATTGTCAGTACCGTCAGTAACAATATTGACACCGTGGGCAGCGATCTTTTCAGCCATGAAGCGACTATTTCTAACGACGCACTCTTGATACTCTTGGTATCTCGCAGACCCAGCCTCTTCCAAAGTGGCGGCCAGCCCTGCTAACGTGGAGGCAACGATGCTACCTTGCAGTTCAGGATACAGCTTCTTGTTGATCGCGCTAAAAACAGACGCGTCGTTTGCAAGGATGATACACCCATGCGGCCCACGGAATGTTTTGTATGTGGCGAACAGTGTTACATCCGCGAGCGGAGCTGGGTTGGTTAGCGCTCGTCCGGCGACCAATCCGGCGGTTTGAGAAATGTCGGCCACGAGGTATGCGCCAACCTCGTCAGCAATACTGCGCATTATTGGCCAGTCCCAGTCCCGAGAGTAACTGGTGTCACCAGCAAAGATGATGCGCGGTGATATACGATGCGCTTTGTCGCGTATCTGGTCGTAGTCGAGCTTGCAGGTTGCTTCTGAGACATCATACGTCTCAATGTTGAAGAGCTTGCCTATCAAGTGAGCTTTGGTGGATGTTGCATAATACCCACCGCTCGAGCAGCTCAGGCCCATTAAGGTATCGTCTGGTTTTGCTAATGCTCTTGAGACAGCAAGCAAACCATTAGTGCATCGCCAAGCCTGTACTGTCGCATATTTTGCTTCAAAAAGTTCTGCGGCTTGTCGAGTGCAAAACTGCTCGATTTTGTCGTAGGCCTGTGCACCTTGGTGAAATCGCTCACCACAAAACCCTTCCACTTGAACAGAATTACTAGCACTTCGAATGCAATTTTTTACATAAGGAGATGCCACATTCGTTGCAGCAACAAGATTTACACCATTTAATAGGTATTCAACTGTATCCGACAAAAGATTAAGAACACAATTATCTGGATAATTTGGCCGCGAATATTTTAAATATTCCAATCGCATATTTATGGCCTCTTTCTCGTGTTCAATAATGAATATTAAAACACTCTCAATTCTTCATGCGACGACCAATGGGGACAAATGAATTTTGGTAAAAATTCCATGACCAAAAATCATGACTATGCAAAGTGGGTGGATGAGATACGTAAGTATATGGACCGTCGAAGAAGCATAAGTCGAACAAATTCAGCACATCGCCACTTCCATCAAAATAAAACATCCAAGTAAAAATATATATTTTTTGCTCTTTACTATACGATTTACTTCAAGGGCTACCTGTATGGGCAGTATCCCATCACAAAGGATATCTAGAAAAATAATCTGGATAGTGAAATGCATACGGGGTCTGAGGTATTGGGGAATTTTCTCGATCATCATTCAACTGCTGGAAATCCAGTTTTCCGCAGAAACACGGTTTACTCAGCTTGATTTGCGAGCTGAAGACGACGGACAACATCGCCGAATTTTGATGCGGGCTGCACCTGGATGGGGCAGCGCCAACATTTGCCATACAGGTAAAGAAGAGCATTCATTTGCCACGATGACACGTAATAATTGAAAAAAATCACTATAAAAATACCATTAAGAGTTTTTGCTTGGAGAGAGATTAACCAGACTCTTTGAACAGCTCATTTTAAGGGATGAGGCGATTATGCAAAGCTACGACGAACGTTACGAGAATTTCTCAAAAGGACTGGGCGATGCCATTGCGAGCTTACCGAGTTCGGATTTACGGAACTATACGCGTCAGTTCGAGCGCGATGGTCTGATCAATGTCCGGAACTTGCTGCCTGCACCACTTTGGAACGCTCTGCGAGCTGAGACGCAATCGATTGTGTCTGAGTTCGGAAAGAAACGCGATTTGCGGCTTGAGCAAACAGACAACACCCGACGTGCACTTACTACGGTAGGCAATCAGGGATGCCGTGATGCTGGCCCGTGCATGTCCGCGATCTACGACTCTGAGGACTTCCATGGACTGCTAAGCGAGATCGCTGGTGAGCGCGTAAGTATGTTCCCGGATCCTGTTGAACAACTCGCTGTATCGCTGATGGAGGAACCTGGGGACACGCACGGCTGGCACTGGGATGACTGCAGTTTTGCGCTGATCTGGATGATTGAATGCCCGCCGCCTTCGTTTGGCGGCTTTACCCAATTGGTCCCAAATACAGGTCATGAGAAAGGTATTACAAACATCTTCGAAGTGTTGACAAAAAACCCCATCCATTCCCACTCCTTCCCGGAAGAGAGCTTCTATTTCTTCCGGTCTGGCTCGACGTTGCATCAGGTGCACCCGCTGGTGAGACCAGCCCGGCGCCTCATCATCAATATGGATTTCGTTTCCGATCAGGACATGCAGCGGGATCTAGATACGAGCACCACTGAACTCTTCTATTCAGAATAAGATACAAATTGGATCGGGAAAGATGAAAACTCTGAATTTCGAACGTTCTATCGCTCAGCTTGAGCGCATGAAGTCTGTTATTACGGCAGGCACAAACTCTCCTGGGCGGTTGTTCAAAGACGTTGAAACCCCTGCCCTGCTAGTGAAGTCGGCAGATGGTGCACGTATTACGGATGCCGACGGCAATGAATATATCGATTTCCTAATGGGGCTTGGTCCGAACATCCTGGGTCACAACCCTAAGTCTGTGCAGGACGCCCTTCGGGATCAGATCTCTCGTGGTGCAGTGTATGGCATCAACAGTGAATTGGAAATTGAACTGGCCGAACAGATCGTAGGAGCGTGTAGTCATGTCGACGAGATTCGATTCACCTGCAGCGGTACCGAAGCCGTCATGACTGCCATCCGTGTCGCTCGAGCACATACAAATCGTCCTTGCATCCTGAAGTTTCGCGGTGGCTATCACGGTCACTCTGACGGCGTCCTTACACACTCCCAGAAAAGTTCTGTGCGGAATACGCGCAATTCAGTGAAGGATGGCATAGTGGACTCTGTTCGGAGTACCACGCTGATTTCTGACTATAACGATGCGGTTATGGCCGAAGAAGTCTTCCGTGAACATGGGCATACGATCGCTGCTGTGATCGTTGAGCCGGTCGCAACGAACATGGGTTTAATCCTGCCAGATCTTGAGTTTTTGCGTACTTTGCGGGCATCCTGCAATGTGCATGGATCATTGCTAATTTTTGATGAGGTGGTGTCCGGTTTTCGCTTCCACCATGGCGTTGTTTCCGATCTCCTTGGTGTTATCCCAGACCTAACGACGTTCGGTAAGATTGTCGGCGGCGGCCTCCCCGTCGGGGCATTTGGGGGCAGTTCAGAACTCATGAGCCAAGTCGGTGAGAAAGGTGGCGTATTCCAAGGGGGATCCTTCGCGGGTAACCCGATTACTATGGCAGCTGGTGTCGCGACATTGGATGCGCTCAAGGATGGAACAGTGTTTGGACAGATCGAGGCGTTAACCAAGCGATTTGTCGAAATCACGAAATCCGAGTTCAAACAGCGGTCGATTCCCTACTCAATCCAGACTTTCGGAACGCTTGCAACGTACATCTTCAATGAAGATATCACGCGTTTGCGAAATTTCGCGGATGTAAGCCAACAGAACTTTGGGCTGTACGCAAAGTTCCATCTTGAGATGGTAAAAAGAGGCGTTTTGTTCGCTCCGACCATCGAAGAGCCAATCTTCTTCGGGGCAGCCCACACCCAGGAAGACGTCGAGTTTGCGGCGCATACCGCAGCCGAGGTGCTTTCGGAATTGCTGGTTGCTTGAGATAGAAGAAGATTCCTCAATCAGGATTAATATCCTAAGCGAAGATGGGGCAACAATGGCTAATGAACGTTATGGAGTATATGCCGAGATTCTCGGCAGTTTCCAACGCCACGGTTCGTTAACAGCAATTGTCGATAAACAGGGCAATTGCACCTATGCAGAGCTCGAGAATCTCTCCCGTAACATTGCATGGCACCTGGAGAGAGCAGGTGTGCAAGCAGGAGATATGGTTCCAATCATTACGCAAGGCGGTCGAGATATGATCGCGGCCATGATCGCGGCAATGCAATTGGCAGCACCTTTTGTTCCGATTGATGCAGATAGTCCTGCAACCCGCTCACGGAACATGATTGGTTCTCTGAACGCCAAAGCAGCAGTGATAGATCGCAACTTGAATCCCGGCACAATGGTTCCGGGTGGAGTGCCGACGATCTCAGTCGGTGGAGATGGTCAGTCAACACAATCAGCGACTGTTGCGCCGGACACTATTCTTTACGGATTCTTCACTTCAGGGAGTACCGGCAAGCCGAAATGCTGTTTGAACAAGTGTGAAGGGTTACTCAACCGGTTTGCCTTTAACCAAATGGTGAAGCCGCTTGTCCCGGGAGAGAAGGTTCTGCAGAACTCGAAACACACTTTCGATCCTGTGCTTTGGCAAACACTATGGCCTCTTACGAAAGGTGCGACCGTCGTTGTGCCGGATCGCAAAGGGCTTCTGGACATTGATGAGACGATTCAGATCATTAAAGATCATGGGGTCGTAATGACGGACATTGTTCCTTCGGTGCTGGCTGTATTGCTCGACTATTTTGAGCGCGATCCGTCTCGCGTTGAGAATGTCGAGACTCTGGAGCACATTTTCGTTGGTGGCGAAGAAATATCAGCAGACATGGTCAATAAATCCCGCCGACTTATCCCGAATGCGCTGTTGACCAACACATATGGCCCAACGGAGGCTACTATCGGAATGATTTATCATCATTTCGATCAGGATTTGAAGGATCCGGTTCCGCTTGGCGTCGCTATACCTGGAGCTTTCTACTCAATTGTTGATGAGCAACTCGATCAGGTGAGGGACGGCGAAGTCGGTCAGCTAGTAATCGGTGGTAAATGCTTAGGTGCTGGCTATCTTAATGAGCCAGAGCTTACAGATAAAGGATTTCGAGTACTTGAGATCAATGGTCGAAGTGAACGCGTGTTCCTTACAGGTGACCGTGCGGTCGTAAGTGATGGTATCGCTTATTTCAAAGGACGCGCTGACAAGCAGATTAAGGTTCGCGGTGTTCGGGTCGAACTAAAAGAAATCGAGTCCGTAATGGAGATGCTTCCGGCGGTTCGGGTGGCTAAGGTTATTCCTGTGAACAATGGGCCCGCAGGCCTATCTTTGGTTGGCTTCTTCACTGCTGTTGAGGATGTTGCGAGTGATGTTCTTCGTAGTCACATTAGGGACCATCTGCCGAAAGAGTTCATCCCGTCTTCATTCAAAAAGCTAAATGATTTTCCGGTTACTACCGCGGGGAAGGTAGATCGGAAGCGGTTGGCCGCCATGGCCATCGAGACGACGACGCACAGTGAAGCGTCCAACAAAGATTTGATCGTCAACATCGTGAACAAGTATCTCGATATTGATGAAATCGGAGAGAACGATAACGTATTCGACGCAGGTTTGAATTCGCTATCAGCGATCCGGGTAACGCTTGAACTTGGGGATGCACTCGGGGTCCACGTGGAAACTGCGGCTCTCTATGAGACCCCCACGATCGCGGGACTGAACAAAGTAGTCGGGGGCGTTGGTTCTGAAGGTACCGGTCGAACAGCCGAGGCAATAGACCTGGGCGTTTGGCGTGACGTGGTGTTCGAAAGTCGACCAGAGATACGGAATGCTCTGTTAACAGGTGCTACTGGCTATCTTGGCATCTACCTTTTAAGAGAACTTTCGCATAACCGGAACGGTACGATCACGTGTCTAGTGAGAGCGGCTGATGACGGGCAAGGGATGTTGCGGCTTCACCAATCAGCGCTGGCCTTTGGTTTGCACAATGAAATCAAATGGGACAATGTTCGCGCTGTTGCGGCAGACATGTCACTAGCAGGGTTTGGGCTGTCTGGTTCTTACTGGAGACGGATCGCGGGCGGAATTCGCGATATCTATCATGCTGGAGCGGACGTGAATTTCCTGAAGCCGCTATCTGAGTTGCAGGCTGCGAACGTTGAGTCGACGCTGACCTTGTCTGAGTTTGCGAACATGAATGGTGATTGCCACGTACACTATATGTCTTCCATCGCCGTACTTGCAGCTGCAAACTTTGCTGAGAACGGTGGCGATGGTGAGTTACGGCCATCCTTGGTCTCTCACATGCCTGTAGGGGGCTATGCGCTGTCAAAGCTGGCCAGTGAACTGGTCATAGAGAACTTCGTTCAGTCTGGCGGTAAAGCTACGATTTATCGCTTGGGCGAGTTGATGCCCTCGGACGAACACCCCTACCCCAACCCACGCTCAAACGTCACGGCTCTCCTGAGTACTTTTGTTGATGTGGGCGGCGTTTTTGACGGGGACGAAAGTCTTGATTACACCGAGATTGATAGCGTCGCACGGTTGATAGCGTCGCACGGCAGTAACACTGACAAGAACGGTATGGTTCTGAACCTATCCTGCCCTCACAGAGTGAAGATGGAGGACCTCCGTAGAGCTCTTTCCGACGTTTGTGGGGCTGACTTCTCGACCTATAGCAAAGCAGAGTTCTACAGAAGCGTGCGAGAACTGTGCTTGGCGGATGGTGTGGAGCGCCACAACCTGATTGTTTGGGATCAGATTAAAGACCAGGAAAACGCGCCCCATTGGGGGCTGCTGCAAGCTAATGAGGGGCAACTGTCGTTTGCCACGTCGGTTGATATCTGGCGCGCACAATCGCGAAAGACGCTGCGAAAAGCTCTCAAGGGCTTCCGGCCTGTTGCGCAGCAGAATGTGCAAAAGCGGATCATCCCAGTAGGCTAGGCCTGTACTACCATACAGTCAATGCCACTTCGCCTAACGAATATTTCAAGAAGGAATGTCTTTTATGCAGTTTGCCAGGAGACAAACTCGGTCTTTTGACCCAAACAACGTCACTATCCTTGGCATCAACAATAACGAGGATGCTAGTGCTGCTTTAATTCGCAATGGAGTGCTGATTACTGCCGTTCAGGAAGAGCGATTCTCGCGCAAGAAGTTACAGAAAACATGGCCGCAGATGAGCATCGATTATGTACTCGGCAGTAACGGGCTTGCCATAAGCGACGTGGATATCATTGCTTATGGTGTTGCTGGTGAGTTTGATCCTTACTGCGTTATAAGGAGCTACGTCGCTCGGCTAGATGCGGAAAATGACGACCGCGCGGTCACGTCGATCAGGCGACGGATGGAGAGTGAATCAGACATCGATCAGCATGCAGTTTCGGAATTCGAAGAGTTCTTAGACACTAACCAATTCCGAAACCATATTTATCGGCTATCTCATCACGAATGTCATGGGCTAGGCGCTTTTGCCTATTCGCCCTTCCGTGATGCTTTAATCATCACGAGCGACGGCCGGGGGGACTTCGAATCTCTCACGATAACGGAGAGGTCTGGTGGAACCAGCAGGCTTCGACATCGCGAACTAACCGTCGATAGCATTGGCTATTTCTATAGTATGGTAACGGTTCTTCTTGGTTACAAGGCTTACCGGCACGAGGGCAAGGTAACGGGCTTGGCAGCCCATGGGGACCCAGAAAAGTGCATGCCATTGATGCGCAAGATGATCGACTTTGAAAACGGTCGAGTTCGCTCGAAATGCGGCGACTTCTACAACCCTTCAATGGACGAATTGGGTGATCTCAGTGCTGAAGTAAAAGCGGAGTTTGGAAAGTACTCTAAGGAAGACATTGCCGCAGCCGCTCAAAAGCACCTGGAGTATATCGTCTGCGGGGTTATTTCGCGATACCTGGATCCTTCGCGTTCGCAAAACATCTGTCTGAGCGGTGGTACCTTCGGTAACGTCCTTTTGAACCAGAAGATCGCTCAGCTGGACGGCGTTAAACAGGTTTATGTCATTCCGTTCATGGGAGATGGAGGGCAGTCCGCGTGCGCTGCGGGTGCTGCATATCTGGAGTTGTTCGGTGAGAAACCGCAACTCAAATCTTTGTTCCTTGGGCCGGAGGTGTGCGAAGAACAATCGTTGGACGATTGCTTGACGGAACTAAACGCGCAAAATCTGCAATGTGTTGATCTTGATGACATTGTTCCAGCAGTTGTTGAGCAACTGTCCAAGAATAACGTTGTTGCTATGGTTAAAGGTCGCATGGAGTTTGGGCCGCGCGCATTATGCAACCGAAGCATTGTATATCATGCCAAGGATCAAACAATGAACGAGTGGCTGAATGATCGCCTCAACAGAACGGAATTCATGCCTTTCGCCCCGATCACCGCTGCCAATTTGGCAAAAAAATGCTACCCCGCATGGAGCAGCAGCGACCCAAATAGTCCTAACATGACCATCACGTTTGACTGCAGTGAGGAAATGCGCTCAAAATGTCCCGCTGCTGTTCATATTGATGGCACGGCACGTCCTCAGGTGATTTCGCCAGATCAGGATGACGTAATGTATCGGATCTTGAATGCTTGGTACGAAGTCACAGGGGAACCTAGTCTTGTCAACACAAGCTACAATCGACACGAGGAGCCAATTGTCTGCAACATTAAGGAGGCTCTGTCTCCCTTGATAGACGGGATTGTTGAAGCGGTATTTGTAGATGGTCGCTACATGGTCACTCGAAATAACTCGTAACCGGATAGGTTTTGTAGGAAAGAAATACGAATGACGATTGAAACTTGGCTAGCCTTTACCATCGCCTATCTCGTTATCTCGGCAATACCAGGTCCCAGCGTATTGATGGTGGTGAGCCAATCTTTGTCGAAGGGATTGGTACCGGCAATGTTGTGTATTGTCGGAGACATCTTCGGTGGGATCGCCGTTATGGCTCTGTCATACGCCGGTTTAGGGGCTATTCTCGCCACTTCAACCGAACTGTTTCAGGTTGTGAAGTGGTGTGGCGTAGCGTACATGGCCTATTTGGGCTGGGCCAGCATTAGGGATGCCCGGAATCAAGCCGCTGAAATTGCCCCGTCGGTAGAGGACAAGTCGGAGAGGACCAAGAGTTTGAGTGCTGGGTTCTTTACAGGTCTTTTCAATCCGAAAGCGATAGTGTTCTACATGGCCTTCTTATCGCAGTTTATTGACGCCTCTCAGCCTCACCTTAGCCAGTTTTTGATCCTTATGGTTTCGGCGTCGTTGGTGGTCTTCGTTGTACTTGGTCTCTATGCTTTGCTCGCAACACGGGTTCGTCGTTTTTTCCAGCAGCCCTCAAGCAAGAAAATGATGGGATATGTTGGCGGCGGCATGCTGCTTGGCGGAAGCGCTTGGATAGCTGTTGCGCGCTAACACCTTATCAGAGATGAATACTTGGGTGCTTGGCAGTGTATTTTTGACTGTCAGGCATTTTTCTTTTCCAGGATAGATTTGCACTTTGAGATGAATCCGATCCTTCGTGGTTCTGAACGACTGTTGGATGCCTGCGAACTGAACCAGATAGCAACTTGTATATGTATGGAGTGAGCAATCCTTCTCTTCCGTAGGGTACATATCTAATCACAAAAGCTCTTTATGGTTTATCATTTGCTCGGACATTGATCTGAGCCTGAAGAGTTTAATTTTGCTTGCGAAGCAAATTTCTCAACGCAACATTTTAGGAAAATTTGAAAGGCAACACGAATTGGATAGGTGGATTGCACTTTGATAGTGAAGAAGTGAGCCTATGACTTCCACTTCTTCACTATCAAAGTGCCCAAAATGAATAGCAACAGAACCCGAAATGGCACTATTTTGAACTAACTGGCATAGGAGAACGGAGCCCTTTTTCCTCTAACAATTCGGCTCCGTGAAACGCTCGTTCTGATCAGTTCACGTTAATAACAAGCCCGTCATACGCAGGTTCAACATTGTACGGTGTATCCGCCATCGCCTTCGCGTAATCAAACTGAATGCTCATGTGGGTCATATAGACCTGCTTGGGTTTGAACTCCTCAACCCAGCCCAACAGCTTTTCAACATGGGCATGTGTGTTATGCGGTTTATGGCGCAAGCAATCGACGACCCAGACGTCAAGATCATAGAGGTGTTGTTTGGACGCCTCGGGGAAATCAACCACGTCGGTCGAATAGGCAAACTTCCCGATCTTAAAGCCCAACGTCTCGCAGTAGCCGTGATCCTGAGAGAAAACTGTTATTGGGACCCCTGCTGCCTCAAACGGTCCAGAGATCACATGCGGCACCAGTACCGGTTTAAAAAAGAACTCAACACCGTCAGGAAGCGGCGTAAAGACATAAGCAAACCGATGATCAATGTCCGAGATTGTCTGCGCCGATGCGTAAATGTCGATCGGTTGTCCCATTGCAACATTGAGCCAACGCACATCGTCAATACCGTGGACGTGGTCGGCATGCGCATGTGTAAACAGGATTGCGTCAAGATGATTGATATCGTGAGACAATGCTTGCTGACGAAAGTCAGGTGTCACATCGACCAAGATCTTCTTGCCGGCTTCCTCTATCAGGATTGAGCTGCGCAAGCGTCGGTTTTTAGGGTTTTTTGGGTCGCACTGCCCCCATCCCAGGCCAACAGATGGCACACCATTTGATGATCCACAGCCCAGAATGGTTATTTTCGTCACTGTGCGCCATCCCCCAGCGCCAGAAGGTTATTGCGATCGGCCTTGGTAAACAGATTAAAGAAATTGTCCGTTGTGATGCGGGCGATTTCTTCGACGCTGACACCTTTAATTTCCGCCAGTTTTGCCGCCGTATGGGCAACATAACTGGGTTCATTGGGTTTGCCGCGTTTGGGTACAGGTGCCAGATACGGCGCATCTGTCTCAACCAGCAACCGATCCAGCGGCACATCTTCAAGGGCGGCACGGATTTCCTTGGCGGAATTAAACGTGATGATGCCTGAACACGAAATGTAAAATCCGATTTTCAAGGCACGTTGCGCCAAGGCCGCAGAACTTGAAAAACAATGGATAAGGCCGGGAAACGGCCCCTTTTCATATTCTTCTTCAAGAATATCCATCGTGTCATCATCCGCGTCTCGGGTGTGAACGATCAAGGGCAACCCGGTTTCGCGACAGGCCGCGATATGCGCACGGAAGCTTTCCTGCTGTGCATCGCGCGGGGCATTATCGTAGAAATAATCAAGGCCGCTTTCACCGATACCAATGATTTTGGGATCAGACGCCTTTTCGATCAGGGCGTCGGGGGTTGATATCCCCTCCTCACCCGCATCGTGCGGATGAACCCCGATCGTGCAATAAATATGGTCTGCCTGCGCGGCAACCGCACGAACCTGATCGAACGTTGTCAGTTTCACGCCGATGCTGACCATCATGCCAACACCGGCATTTTTCGCACGCGCGACGGTTCCGGCAAAATCATCGGCAAATTGCGGGTAGTCCAGATGGCAGTGGCTGTCGACTAAGGCGACATTCATGCCTTCTCTCCTTCGGCTTCCGGGTCAACAAAGCGTGGGAAGACGCCTTCGGGTTTGGGCAACTCGGTGCCAACTGCCAATGCGTGATCAGGACCAAGGGTTTCAAAGCCGCGTTTGTCATCGGCAAGAACCAGAAGATCAAGAATCTTTGCTGCGGAATCTGGCATGATGGGTTGAACAAGGATCCCGACATGGCGGATAACTTCGGCCAGAACATAAAGAACCGTTTCCATACGTGCCGGATCGGTTTTCTTTAAGCCCCAAGGCGCCATTTCATCTACATAACGGTTGGCATCGCCCACCAGGCTCCAGATTGCTTCAAGTGCCTTGTGGAAGGCCTGCTCGTCGAACAGCGGACGCACGGTATCGAGCATCCCGTATGCTTTACCAAGAATATCTTTGTCGGCATCTGTGAATTCACCCGGCGTCGGAACCGCTGCATTGCAGTTTTTATGGACCATCGACAACACGCGCTGGCACATATTGCCAAGGTCGTTGGCCAATTCACTGTTCATCCGGCTGACCATGGCGCGATGGCCAAAATCACCATCATTGCCAAACGGGACTTCGCGCAGCAGGAAATAACGGGTTTGATCAAGGCCATAGCGTTCCGTCAGATCATAAGGATCAATGACGTTGCCGATTGATTTGGAAATCTTCTGACCTTCGTTGGTCCACCAGCCGTGCGCAAACACACGTTTGGGCGGCGCGATGCCTGCTGCAAGCAGGAATGCCGGCCAATACACAGCGTGGAAGCGCAAGATGTCTTTTCCAACCATATGCAGGTCCGCCGGCCAGAATTTTTCAAGTTTGGCCGGATCGACGTCTGGATAGCCAATGGCGGTCAAATAGTTGGTCAGCGCATCAAGCCAGACATACATGACGTGATCTTCATCATTCGGTACCGGCACACCCCATTTAAAGCTTGTGCGTGATACCGAAAGATCGTGCATGCCACCCTTAACAAAGCTGATGACTTCATTACGACGTGACGGTGGTGCGATGAAATCGGGGTTGTCGTCATAGAATTTCAAAAGACGATCACCCCAAGCCGACAGCTTGAAGAAATAGCTCGGTTCCGACACCCATTCGACCGGGGCTCCCGTCGGTGCGATTTTTTCACCGTCTTTTTCGATCAGTTCTTTTTCGGCGTAGAATGCTTCGTCGCGGACCGAATACCAGCCGTCATAGGAGCCAAGATAAATCTCGCCCTTTTCGAGCAGCGTATTCCACAATGCCTTACATGCTTTCTTATGACGTTCTTCCGTGGTGCGGATGAAATCGTCATTGGAAAAATTCATGTGTCCGGCCAGATCGCGAAAGTTCTGTGACACTTGATCGGTGAAGGTCTGCGGATCAATGCCCTTGGCCGCAGCAGATTTATCGACTTTCTGGCCGTGTTCATCCGTACCAGTCAGGAACATCACATCAAAACCGTCAAGGCGCTTAAAGCGGGCCAATACGTCACATGCCAAGGTGGTATAGGCATGGCCAATATGTGGCTTGTCATTGACGTAATAGATCGGTGTTGTGATGTAATAGGGCTGTTTGTGCCCGGTCATGGCCGCAAATCCTTCGCGCAAGTCGTGAAACAAAACGGCCCAATTGGGCCGTGATGATCGAAATTTCGATTATTGGTCGTTGATGTCAGTTTCGCATGGTTTCTTCAAGCATGAAGAATGCATTCAGCAAGGCTTGTTTACGATCAAGATGCAAACCACGGGTCGCGCCCATCAATTTGTTGATCTTTTCCCATACCTCTAGCCATTGATCAAGCGGTTGCGATGCTGCCATACGCTGCATGGCTGGTAATTCACCGTCAACAATCTCACGTGGGGCTTGGCCAGTCGCGGCAAAACGGATCATTCGTGCCAGCCACCAATGCAAAAGTTCGGTGATTGTCGCGAACGATGCATCCTTATCGGCGGCGGAAAAACGTTCGGCAAACTTGTGTTGTCCGGCGACATCCGCATTGGGGAGTGCGGCAATAAGGGTGACCAACTCGGTATACAGCTCAAGCCCGCCAACTTCGTGAAGCTGTAAGGCGCGGCCGACACTGCCTTCGGCCAGACCAGACAATGCATCGCGATCGCCTAGATCCATGTCCGGGCAATAACGCCCCAAAAGGTCAACAACCTGATGTTCTTCAAGTGCCCCAAGATTAAGACGGCGACAGCGCGACCGGATTGTCGGCAACAACCGGCCCGGATGATGCGCAATCAGGATCATCAGGGCGTTGGCAGGCGGTTCTTCCAGAACCTTCAAGATGGCATTGGCAGCATTTCGGTTTAGCTCGTCTGCGGCATCGACAATGACAACGCGCCACCCGCCCTCGGCCGAGGTTTTGGACATAAAATTGCCAACTGTCCGCACACTGTCGACCGTGATTTCGCCCTGAAGACGCTTTTTCTTTTCATCGTATTTGCGTTCAATGACCTTAAGGTCACCGTGCCCACCACCCGCGATACGGCGAAAAACCGGATTTTCAGGGTCGACGTAAAGACCGTTTGGGCTGTCACCAAACAACCCTGCACCACCGTCCTCGCCCCCACCTGAAAGGATAAAGCGCGCCATACGGTAGGCAAGGGTTGCTTTGCCAAACCCGCGTGGGCCGCACAATAGCCACGCATGATGCATGCGCTTGCTATTCCAGGCATCCAGAATGGTTTTCTCGGCCTCTTCATGGCCCAGAAATGCATCGTTTTTACGTGGGGAAAAAATGTCGTCGTCGGTTTCCGTCTCGTCAGCACGGGCCATAAGGTTAGCTCCCCTGCCCGGTTAGACCGTCTTTCACCGCGGAAATCATTCGTTCGGCGACAGTATCTATGTCACTGTTGGCATCAATCATGCGGCAGCGATCCGCATCCGTTTGCGAAATTTCCTTAAACCCATCACGCAGACGCTGATGAAATTCGACGCCCATGCGCTCAAACCGATCTTCGGCAGCGCTGACATTGGCAAACCGTGCCCCTGCCCGATCAAGACCGACTTTAATTGGCAGATCAAAGATCAAGGTAAGATCCGGTTTGAAATCGCCAATGGCCAAAGCCCAGAGATTGCGGATGTACTCAGCCCCCAAGCCATGGCCATAGCCCTGATAGGCAACTGATGAGTCGGCAAATCGGTCACACAGAACAACTTTACCATCGGCCAAAGCCGGTCGAATGGTGCGTTCAACATGATCACGGCGTGAAGCAAACATCAAAAAAGCTTCAGTCACGGCATCCCAACGACAAGGATCGCCGGTGAGCAGCAGGTTACGGATTTCCTCAGCACCAGGTGACCCACCCGGTTCGCGGGTGACGACGACATCGCGTCCCTGATGGCGGAACCATTCTTCAAGACGTCGAATTTGAGTGGTTTTTCCGCTGCCTTCGCCGCCTTCAAAACTGATGAAAAGGCCGGGCTTTTCACTCACCCGTTCGCTCCCCACAGCAGATATTTGATCGCAGCCCCAATGCGGCCAATGAACCCAAGGCGGCCGACATCATGTGCGGCATAGAGCGGGAATTCACGGGTTTCCTGATCAGCCATTTCGACTTTCAACGACGCGACTTGTGCGCCCTTGGTAATCGGTGCGGGGATCGGTCCCTCGTAAACAACGGAAACTTTCATGTCATTACGCGCACTGCGTGGCAAGGTCAGAAGAATGTCCTTATCCGAAACAAGGTCAACCTTTGTTTCCGCACCAAGCCAGACATTGGCCGAACCAACTGTTTCGTCCTTGGCAAACAGATCGTAGTTGTCAAACTCACGGAAACCCCAATCAAGAAGTTTCTGTGATTCGGTACGACGTTCACGCACCGACCCAAGACCATTCACGACAAGGATCAAACGACGACCATCGCGCTCAGCTGACGCCGTCAGGCCGTACCCCGCCGTTTCAGTATGGCCGGTCTTAAGGCCGTCAACACCTGCACTGGTCCCCAAAAGCGGGTTACGGTTGGGCTGACGGATGCCGTTATAGGTAAATTCTTTAACTGAATAGAGTTTGTAGAGTTCCGGGAAACTGCGAATTGTATCGCGCGCCAGTGTGGCAAGGTCATGAACGGTGACAAGATGCCCTTCTGCCGGCCAGCCTGTCGCATTTTTAAACACCGACTTGGTCATGCCGATGTTGCGGGCTTCTTCGGTCATTTCCGTGGCAAAGGCATCTTCAGTCCCGGCCAGCCCCTCTGCAACGACGATGGCGGCGTCATTTCCCGACTGAACAATAATCCCGTGCAGCAGGTCGGAAACAGAAACGTCGGAGTTTACCTCAACAAACATCTTGGAACCACCCTTGCGCCAGGCTTTTTCGCTGACGTGGAACGTATCATCCATAGATACACGGCCGTCCTTGATGTGCTTAAACAGCATATGGACAGTCATCATCTTGGTCATGGAGGCCGGTTCAGTTAGCGTATCGCCTTCCTTGTCCAACAGAACAGTGCCGGTATCAAAGTCCATGATAAAGGCTTCACGCGCATTGGTCTCAAGGGCATGGGCGCTGGTCATTGACATCGCCATGATAGACCCAAGTATCGCGGCACCTGCCACTACTCGGTTCAGACGTTTCTTGAACGGAATTGGCGGCATCAAAGTCATAGCGTCCTAACCTTGTAAACTAGAATTCAGTTGTACCGGGCGACCGGCGTCTTCAAGCTGTTGCTTATGTCGCAAATCCGGCAAAATTGTGCAACAGCCTGAGAGTTTTCTCATAAAACAAAAATCTGTTTGCTGCATAGACTTCTGAGCCTGTGCCACTCGCAAACAGATCAAAAACCATAAACGATGTTTAGCAAACCGAACTTGATTTCGGCGCCCCACCCACGTTTTCTGCACATTCGACCACAACTTTTGCACCGTTCTGGCCTGTCGCAATCACCCGTTCGAGCAAAATGTCTGCTTCGGGAACGGTATTAAGCGGACCTAGTCGAACACGGTAGAATGTCGTCCCTTTAACCTCTATCGGTTCTATCTTGCTTGGGCCCATGTCATACAGACGATTGCGCAGATTAAGCGCATTGTCATAGATCGAAAAGGCACCTGCCTGAACATAGATTGCCGATGTCGTCACCGGCTCCACGCTAATGACGGCCGCTTCTTCGATTGTACCTTCAAGGGAGTTTTGTTCAACACTGGCCTGCGTGCTTGGTGGTGGTGTCAGGATAATTTTAGATGTGGTTGGCTCGCCACTATCCGTGATTGGACCATCATCAAGACGCACTGTTTCCACGGTATCACGCGGTGCGGCCGTGACAGTTTTCTGTTCGGCGGCTGAGACTGCAACTGTTGGTGCGGCTTCGCCTTTTGCAATGGCGGCCATCTGTTTGCTGTCGAGTTCAACTACTTCTACAAGGACTTTGGCCGTGCCTTTTTTCTCAAACCCGAGCAATTGGGCTGCACGGCGCGACATGTCGATGATCCGGCTATGAGCAAATGGACCACGATCATTGACACGCACTTTTAGCGAACGTCCGTTTTCAAGGTTGGTAACGCGCACGACACTTGGCAACGGAAGGGTTCGGTGGGCTGCTGAAATTTCATACTGGTCGAAAGTTTCACCATTCGCCGTTTTCTTGCCATGGAATTTTGGCCCATACCAAGAAGCAATGCCGGTCTCGCTATATTCATAATCGACTGCCGGATAGTACCACTGCCCTGCAATCTCATAGGGGTTGCCAATTTTATAGTGCCCAACCTGGGTTGGCTGTGACTGACCACCCCCGAGGCGTTTTGCCCCGTGAACTGCAAGCTGGGTTTCGGCACAACCTGAAAGCAGAACCCCCAAGGCAACAGCAGTGATACCAATGCGTCCTTTGGTAAACATCCGTCTAAACGCACTGTTATTCGTATCTGGCATCAAGGTGTCCCCGCTTAAAGATGCTCTGTTCTTTGTAACATCCGGCACTGAATATCACATAGCGTATGCTTGGTCTTAGTACCCGGCGATTGCATCGGCCAAGGTGCCAACAGCAATGGCAAAGTATGTCGACCGGTTCCAATGCATGATGGTGTGGAAATTGTTATAAACCATATATGCGGGACCTTCACCGTCATTTACGATGACAATCGATGCATCCATATCTGCTTTGGGAAGATCACCACCATTTGGCATTCTCACGCCAACTTTTTGCCATTCGCTGATCGGTTTGCGAATATCGCGTCCTTCGAGTTCCTTGTCGAAACCCTTGGGAAGCGTAATTTCACGCCCCCAACGCTCATCAGCTTTCCAACCAACCGTTGAAAGATAGTTCGCTGCGGATGCAAAGACATCTTCCTTTGCGCCCCAAAGGTCAATCTTTCCGTCGTCGTTCCCGTCACGAGCATAGTTCAGGAAGGTCGATGGCATGAATTGGGCTTGCCCCATTGCACCGGCCCATGATCCGGTCATGTCCTCAGCCGCAATATGTCCGGCATCAATGATCGTCAGCGCATTCATAAGCTCTTTGCGGAAGTATTCCGCCCGCCGACCTTCGAACGCCAGAGTGGCGAGTGAATCGACCACCGAGTAACCACCCGTATGGCGGCCAAACCCGGTTTCAATCCCCCAGAACGCCGTCAGATATTGACCAGGCACCCCATATTTCTTGGCTGCGGCATCAATGACGGCTCGGTTCTCTGCATATTTCGCGCGGCCTTCGTTAACACGTGATTGTGGCACGACACGTTGGAGGTATTGCTCGAACGTCAGTTTGAATTCAGGTTGGCTGCGGTCATATTCGATGACCTTCGGGATCGGTTTCGTGTCGGCGAACGCGATTTCAAGCGTCGGTTCTGAAATGCCCTTGGCAGCAGCTTCTTTTTTAAAGGCGACAAGCCAGTCTTCGAACCCTTCAGTGGTGAATTCCGGAAGCTTTTCGTCAGTCTGCGCAAAGGCAGGCGCGCTTGCGGTGATTACGGCAAGTGCGGAAGCGGCAGTCAGGAGTTTCCAGAATTTCATCAAAAGCCTCATCCAAGATATCAGTTACCAGCCTCCTTAGGCATCGGCCCAGGAAACCATTCATCTGTTCGCCCGGTCCAGTAATAGGCGGTCAATCCAGCCCATTCACGCAGACCACGGCTTAGGGATTTGATACCGCCTGAGACGTTAAGACTTGCTAAATGAAGGTCATCAGAAGTGAAACTTCCGACCGGATAGGCAATAATTTTCCATCCTGCTTGGCGGTAAACACCAACAGCGCGTGGCATATGATCCGCTGAAGTCACCAAGACCCAAGGCTTTTGTGATTTTTCCGGCCAACGGCCAAAGACCAATGTGCGCGTGTTCACAGCATTCTCATGTGTGTTACGTGCTTCGGTCTCAAAATACATATTCGGGGTTCGCAGGCGCGAATCGCGTAGCCATTTCTGCAAGACTTCCGCTTCACTAAACCCACGATCGACCAAGACGCCGTCCTTTCCCGTAAAAATCACCGGTTTGTCAGGATGGCGATGGGCAAGGCGCAACATCGTAAACACCCGGTCAGGGGCACTTAAAAACTGCACATCGCCTCGATCTAGGTAGCTGGCGGGATCAATAGTACCAGACAAGGTAATAACGCCAGCAAACTCGGTATGATCCAGATCTGGTTTGGCAAACCGTGTTTCGAGCGTATGTGACAGAAATCCCCCAACAGGGACGATTGTGATCAACAACGTCATGACGGTAACGCCAATCAACGACATAACGGCAAATCGTCGGGTTCGCTTCAGGCATATCAACAGCACAAGCAGCAACAGAACAACGCCATGTACCAATCCAATATTGATCAGATAGCCAACAGTTTTGGATAAAAAATAAAACACGAGAAATCAGCCTGATGAAAGTCGATCCAGAGTTGCGGTCACCATACTGTATCGATGCTTTTTGACCAGCTTTTGATACAATACGCGATTGCCCTATTGACAGTAAGGCACTGCCAATTTATTGAAAGCGCCCAGAGCGATATGCTCCAACCGATTTTGCGGAGAGGTGGCAGAGCGGTTGAATGCAACGGTCTTGAAAACCGTCGTGCCTTTACGGGTACCGTGGGTTCGAATCCCACCCTCTCCGCCATTCCTTCCGGCTCAGATCAAACGTCTATAATGCCTTGCAGGCCAAACAGCCTGAAAGATGCCGGGCTGTGTTCGTAGCAACGCAAACCACATCACAAAGGCCCACGACATGAGCGAACTACCACACTGCCCTAAATGCCAGTCAGCTTACACCTATGAAGATGGTGAATTGTTGATTTGTCCAGAATGCGCACATGAATGGTCTGCAAGCGGTGATGCGGCATCAGAAAATGTCATTCGCGATTCCAACGGCACCCCCCTTTCGGACGGCGATACCGTTTCTGTGATCAAGGACCTCAAGGTCAAGGGATCTTCGTCCGTTGTCAAAGTTGGCACCAAGGTCAAGAATATCCGCCTTGTCGGTGGCGATCACGATATCGATTGCAAAATACCGGGCATTGGGCAAATGGGCCTGAAATCAGAGTTTGTAAAAAAGGTCGCGGAATAACACTGCTTGATCATTACAGCCTTGATCGCCAAAGAAAAAGCGCACCAGATTTTGGTGCGCTTTTGTCGTTCAGGGTGGTGTGCGGGAGGTTAGTCCGCACCACCTGTTCGGAACGTCGTTCCCGGTTTTGGGTTAACGATCCGTTGGATGAAGAAAGTCGCAATGGCAATCCCTATACCGATCAGATCGGTCAGAATACCGCCTTCGATCATGAATAGGGCAGCTGCCACCAATGCAATACGCAGGAACCAGACCGCGGTTCGACCAAGGAACCAGCCCTGCACGCCAGACGACAACAAGAACACGCCGGCAATGGCCGTTACCAGCGCCTGGCCGATCTGCAGATAGGTACCGTCCATCAAAATGGCGGAGTTATAGAAGAACATGAACGGCACGATAAAGGCAGCAATGCCGATCTTGAACGATGCCATTGATGTTTCCATCGGATTGGCGCCCGATATCCCGGCCGCCGCATAAGACGCGAGTGCTACGGGCGGTGTAATTGCCGAAACAACCGCAAAGTAAAACACGAAGAAATGTGCCGTAAGTGGTTCAATTCCAAGTTCAATTAACCCTGGCGCAACCACAGATGCCGCAACCGCATACGCCGCCGTTGTTGGCATCCCCATGCCTAAAAGAATGGCAATCATCATCGCAAACACTAGCGCCAATAGCTGAGATGCTTCGGCCAAACCAAGCAGGAGGTTGGAGAACCGCGCGCCAACACCTGTCAGGGCGATAACCCCGACAATGATACCTGCACAGGCACAAACTGCGATGATCTGGATCGACATTGCCCCAGCCAGTTCAAATGCCTTGGCAACCGATTTAAAGCCAACCCTGTGGGGTGTCAGCCAACTGACAACGACCGCCGCCACGGTAGCCAAAGTACCCGCACGAATGACCGAATATCCCATGAAAAGGGCGATGATCAGGATGATGATCGGAAGGAAAAGAAATACCTTTTTGATCATTTGGTTAAAGCGCGGCAGTTCGTCTTCTCTCATGCCGCGCATACCAAGCTTGGCGGCTTCGAAATCGACCATGAAATAGATCGAAACGAAATAAAGGATGGCCGGAATAATTGCGGCAATCGCGATCTCGGTATAGGGAATGCCGGTGATCTCGGCCATGATGAAGGCACCTGCCCCCATGATCGGCGGCATGATCTGCCCGCCGGTCGAGGCCGCAGCCTCAATCGCACCAGCTGTTTTCTTGTGGTAACCCACCTTTTTCATTAACGGAATGGTTAACGACCCGGTCGCAACAACGTTGCCCGCCGACGTGCCATTAATCATTCCCATCAAACCCGACGCAAAAATCGCAACCTTTGCCGGGCCGCCCCGTGCCCGCCCCGCAACCGAGAAGGCAAAGTTGACGAAATAATCGCCAACCTTTGATGCCTGAAGGAAGGCTGCAAAGATGATGAACAGAATGATGTAAGTCGATGAAACGGCCGTTGTTGGACCAAGAATGCCTGCATCGGTGTAAACCTGACTAAAGAAACGCTGCCACGTGACGGCAGGTGATTGCAGGAATCCCGGCAGAAACTCGCCAATGAAGACGTAGCACAAAAAGATTGTCGCGATGATCACAAGTGCAAGGCCCGCAACCCGGCGGGTGAGCTCCATGATCAAAAGTGTTCCCGATACCGCCGCAATCGAAATACCGATTGGGGCAAAGGGCGTGCCGGTAGAGTTGCGCATCAAGGTGCCGTAAATCGTAATCAAATAGAGTGCAACGGCCAGACCACAGACAGTCAGCACGAAATCTGGTGGGGAATATTTTTCGCGACTGGTTTTATGGAACCATGAAAGGACAATACCCCCAACGGTCGCCACCATCAATGGCAGGCCAAACAGCCATGTTTCATTGAATTTAATACCTGCATCAATGCCATTCCACATGACTCCATTGTCAATTTCAAAGGCAAAACTGACGGCGGTTCCAACGGCGACAAAGGCGGGTACGAGCAAGACGTAGGAAAGATACCCCAAAAGCGGCGTCTCGCTATTGTTGTCTTCGACAAAACTGTTTGCCGAATACCACAGAAAACCAAGTGCTAACGCACCAGCAACATGGACTATGCGGAAATTCCACGTTTCAAGTGGGAAATCGGGCAAGAATGCAAGATCAACCAGGCCACCTGTCATACCTGACAAAGATACCCCATTCAGGGCAAGCATATGAAAGGCCGCATAGATCGCAGCGGCCAGGGTGATGAAGGTTAGTCCCCTGCCCTCAAAAAGACGGCGATTGCTTTCAACCGGTTCGTCATCCACGCCTTCAGCGATGAGAGGTTCGTCTTCAACCTGGCTTTTTTCGGTCATCAGGTTTCCCCACACTCTTGGTTCATTGTTTTTTGGCCACTTTATACGGCAATTGAAAAAAAGCGGGCCACCATCCTTGGACGGCCCGCTTTATCGACATTCTCAGGCGTGATTTATTTGATCATGTCTGCGGGAATGTTCGCACCATTTTCGTTAAACCACTTCGCAGCACCCGGATGCCACTTCATGACTTTGTTTTTGTCCCAGTTGGCAGGAACAGTCGAACGTGCCGCACGGTGAATTGACACCATGCGATCATTGTCCGACATCACAACGTCGGTTGCGGCATAGACAAAGCTTTCCGGAAGATCACAATTGGCAATCGCGAAGTTCCACATCGACACTGAACGTGCCGGTGCCGTCAGCGTGGTGTAGGTGTCTGCTGCAATATCAAATTCGGATACCGGGAAGGCATCCATGATCTTTTGCTGTTCATCAGCAGTGAACTCGATGATGTTAACATCGGTCTGGACTTCAAGCTGGCTCACGGCCGGAACCGGGACACCGGCTGCGAACGCGATTACGTCAAGCAATCCATCCTGAAGCTGGCCACCAAGGTCGGACCACCCACCATTACGACGCTCGAAATTAACACCGAGTTCTTCCAGCATCCGCGGGAAATAGGTGTCCGACGTCGAGCCTGCTGGACCAAAACCAATTTTTGCACCATCCGGGATTTCGGCAACGGACTTAATCCCCGAAGACGAAAGTGCGGTGATTGAGAACGGTGTCTGATACATCGGGAACATTGCACATGCGTTGGTCATCTGAACGCCCGGTGCAATCGGGTTGGTTCCGGCAAGTGATTCTGCCGCTGGGCCCATTGTGGTCATGCCAAAAGCTGCTTCACCGGTGTGAACCAGTGCCATGTTCTGCATTGGGCCACCGGTGACTTCACCACCACCGGAAATATCAAGCTCTTCGGCAACAAGGTTTGCCCAGCCAGAGCCATATGCGAAATACGTTCCGCCCTGAGAAGCGGTGCCGACAGTAAAGCTGTCAGGCCAACCTGCACGATCCTGTGCCACGGCGGTGGTGCTCCCGAACGCGAACGCGACAGCCATCCCTGCAAATAATGCGCGTTTCATTTATTTCCTCCGATTGACGGTAATTTTTAAGACTTTGCCCCCCAAAGCCATTTCCTCATATGGGGAAACCAAAGGTTGAAGGCAATGCGCTACATTATCAATAGGTAAAACGCCTCATTTGAAAAGTGATGTCGATCTCTGCGCCCCTGATACTTTGGTCGTACGTCTCGTATTTCATAGGGAACAAGAGTACCGCATGTTTTTCTTATGTAACTTTAAAATCAGCCAATTAGTGGCTTGCAAAGCCCTGTAATCGACCCAACCTGAAGAAGAATTGGCATTTTCAAAAGTATTGTTGCCACCGTCGAACAACAAGGGGCCGCGCCCCAGGAAATCGCCAGTAGTGTATCGCGTGCGGTATCGGGAACGCAGGAAGTCTCGCAAAATGTCGCCGCCGCATCGGATGCATCGACGATGGTCAGTGAAGAAGCCAATTCCCTATTGCCGTCATCAAAAGAAATGCGTGAGCAGCCCCATCGACTGCATGATGAAGTCCTTCGCTTCTTGCAATCGGTGCGTCGCAATCAGTGATATGCTTAAAGTCATAACAGGTCAGAGTTCATCAAGCCCTGCCCACCTCATATATAGTGCCGGGTTTGAGATAACGAAGAGGAATTACACGGTATGGACGTTTCGAGGACGGAAAATACCCGTGACATTTAGCCCCCTGTCAAACAATCCAATATTTTTAAGTGGTTTTTTATTGCGTAAAAACACGTACTGATGCACGATTTTTGCGGGAAGATTGCGCAAAGTGCTTATAAAGCAGGCAAAGTCGCAGATTTCTTCATAAAACTGCAAAAACCTGTGGAAATACCTGCGACCGACAGGCAATTATTTACCCCACAAGGAACGCTACTGCGTGAACTGTAGGGGGACATCCGTTTGCGGATGTTAAAGACGAATTCGAATTTCAGAACTTTCAACAGGGGAAATTTTAACTCGATATGAGCAAAAACATACCCGCCTTGCAGGTTGAAGGGATGTTCAAAAGTTTTGGGGACCACGAAGTTCTCAAGGGCATTGATTTGACAGCCAACACCGGCGATGTAATTTCCATCATTGGTTCTTCAGGCTCTGGCAAAAGCACATTTTTGCGCTGCATCAACCTTCTTGAGACCCCGAACGCAGGGAACGTCCATGTTCATGGGGAATTGATCCGCATGCGCACGCTCAAGGACGGCAGTCAGGATGCAGCCGACAAAAAGCAACTCCAACGTATTCGCACCAAATTGGCGATGGTGTTTCAGAGCTTTAACCTCTGGAGCCATTTGACCATTCTGGAAAACGTGATCGAAGCACCTGCACATGTGCTGGGCATTCCGAAAAAGGAAGCCATCGAACGCGCGGATGCGCTGCTGCATAAAGTTGGCATGTACGAGCGTCGTGATTACTATCCGGGCCATGTGTCTGGTGGACAGCAACAGCGCGCGGCAATTGCACGCGCACTTGCCATCGAACCGGAAGTTCTTCTGTTTGATGAACCAACATCCGCACTGGACCCGGAACTGGTTGGCGAAGTTTTACACGTCATGACGGATTTGGCCGAAGAAGGTCGCACAATGCTTGTGGTGACCCATGAAATGGGATTTGCCAAAGGGGTATCGAGCCACGTGATGTATCTGCATCAAGGATGCGTCGAAGAGTTCGGCGATCCGAAAGAAGTTTTCGAGAATCCAAAATCAGACCGCATGAAACAATTTCTTCAGCGTGATTTCTGATCTGGGGTGACAGTTGCATTGATATGCAGCCGTCCAAGAATAGCCGTAAGAATTGCGCGCTGTTCCAATCAACAAGGGAGACTATGAATGAAAAACTGGATCAAGGTTGCAACCGCTGCTGCGCTTGGCGTGGCAATGAGTGCTTCTGCGGCAAATGCTGCATGGGAAAAAGTTGTTATTGCGACCGAGGGTGCGTACCCCCCGTTCAACGAGATTGATGCCAACGGCAAAGCCATCGGTTTTGATGTTGATATTGCAAATGCTCTTTGTGAATCAGCTGGCTTAACCTGCGAAATTGTCACGCAGGATTGGGACGGCATGATTCCGGGCCTGTTGGCTAAAAAGTACGATGCCATTATCGCCCAGATGTCGATCACCGAAGAACGGAAACGTTCGATCGATTTCACCAACTATTATAGTGCCAGCCCTGCCGTTTTCGTTGGTAAGGAAGGCATGGAAGTCAATGCCTATGCTGATGGTGAAGTTGTTGAGGATGCACTCGACGGCATGGTCGTTGGTGTCCAGCGTTCGACCACGCATTCTTCGTTCCTCGAAGATAACTTCCCGGGCGTTGAAATCCGTCTTTATGACACCCAGGACAACGCGTTGCTCGATCTGGTTGCTGGTCGTATCGACGTGACCCTGGCTGATTCCGGCGTACTTTTGAAGTGGGTCGAGTCTGATGACGCCGCCGGATATGCATTCGTATCGGATGCGTTTGCGCCGGAAGAATGGTTTGGTGCCGGTGAAGGTATTGGTATCCGCAAGGAAGATCAGGATTTGAAAGAAATCTTCAACAAGGCGCTGGCGGATATTCTTGCCGACGGCACCTATGAAGAAATCAACAAAAAATACTTCACATCCGTCAACCTGCATTCGCGTTGATCAACGGATATTTCGGGGCGGCACATAGTTGCCGCCCCTTTCCGTTTCTGTTGGTTCAGGTCATCGCACACGAATGAGATCGATGGGCATCAAGGTTTGCTGGAGACACCATGTTTGATTTATACGGCCGCGGCTGGCAAATGCTTGAGGGAGGATTTGTCACGATCCAGCTTTGCCTGTCTGTGTTGCCTTTTATGATCATTATCGGGTTGCTGGGGGCATCGGCGAAATTGTCGTCGTTCCGCCTGCTGCGTATTATCGGTGAAAGTTACACTGTCATTATTCGCGGAATTCCCGAACTTCTTGTTATTTTGTTGATTTATTTCGGTGGTACCATTGCCATTCAGAACTTGGCAGAATGGCTGTCGGGCGAAGAAACCCGCGTTGATATTCCAGCATTCTGGTCAGGTGTCGCCGCCCTTGCCCTGGTTCAGGGGGCGTTTGCGTCTGAAGTCTTCCGCGCAGCCATGCAATCCATCCCGGTCGGCCAGATTGAGGCTGCAACCGCATGTGGCATGACACCCCGTCAAATATTCCTGCGCATCAAGCTTCCGCAATTATGGCGGTTTGCCCTGCCCGGTTTGAATAATCTGTTTCAGGTTTTGATCAAGGATACGGCCCTTATTTCTGTGGTCGGTGTCGAGGAAATCATGCGCAAGGCCGCCATCGGGGCAGGAACGGAAAAAGCCCCCTTTACCTTCTATCTTGTTGCGATGTTGATGTTTCTGGCCTTTACGACGATTTCTCTTTTCGTTTTCAACCGACTTGAAAAGCGGGCTGCCCGCGGGATCGCGAGGGCCTGATAAATGTTTGAAGATTTTATCTACGTTCTGACAAAATATGATGTCTGGCTGTGGCGGGGGTTCTTGCTGACAGCGCAGCTTTTGGTGATTTCAGTTGCCTTTGGCACAGTTCTGGCCATTCCGCTTGCGGTGGCCCGTGTGTCCAAGAAAGTCTGGATACAGGCTGTTCCCTTTGCGTTCATCTATATGTTCCGCGGTACCCCCCTGATCGGGCAGTTGTTCATGATGTATTACGGGGTCGGTCAGCTGGTTGCCAACATTGATGGCATTCAGGACCATTGGACGTGGACATATCTGCGCGATCCATACTGGTACTGTCTTCTGACATTTGTTCTCAATACCGCGGCCTACGTCGCCGAAATCATGCGCGGTGGCATTCAAAACGTTCCGAGCGGTGAAATCGAAGCAGCACGCGCATGCGGGATGACTCCGTTCACCACCTACCGCCGCATTATTTTCCCGCGTATGTGGCAGATGATCTGGCCTGCCTATACCAATGACGTCATTTTCACCCTTAAAGCCACATCACTGGCATCTACGGTGACCTTGATTGAATTAACCGGCGCCGCCCGCAAGATTGTTGCCCGCACCGCCCTGCCCTATGAGGCATTCATTTCCGCTGGTTTGATTTATCTGATCATTGTGTATGTCCTGACACTTGGTTTTAAGATGATCGAGCGGTATTTGCGGCGAAGCGAAAAACGTAAGGATAAACTTCCCGGTAAAATCAAACCCATGGGGGTCTGATTTGAATGTTTTTGGTCAATATGTGTTGTCGACAACGCAGTATTGATATCAAAAAACTATACCGTTTCATCACGTCATATCGTTGCCAACGCAGGACCAGAAAATGCAAGAAGACCGCATTAACCTTGTGCGTCCGCAGATGGGGACATCCAGAGCACTGACCCTGCGCCGCTATGGCAAAGTTGGCCGCGGCCCAAAAGCCTATTTTCAGGCCGCATTGCATGCCGATGAACTTCCCGGTGTTATTACCCTTCATCACCTTGAAGCGCGGCTCAAAGAGGCCGACGCAAAAGGCGAAATCACCGGCGAAATCGTTGTTGTTCCGTTCGCTAACCCAATCGGCTTCACCCAGTATGTCGATATGAAACCGCTTGGCCGGTTCGAAATGCGCAGTGGTCAGAACTTCAACCGCCATTATCCTGATTTAAGCGCAGTACTGATTGATGCGGTGAAATCCAAGCTGACGCAGGGTGCTGATCAGAATGTTGCAATCATTCGTAGCGAATTGCGGCGCCTGATTGCTCAGCGCCGCAAAGACAGCGCACCGCTAACCGATCTTGTTGATTTGCGTCTTACCCTTGCCGAACTGGCGATTGATGCAGACTACGTGATGGACCTGCATTGCGACTGGGAAGCGCCAATGCATCTTTATATCAGCGACCATAACTGGCCAGATGCTGCTGACCTCTCTGCCCAGATTGGCTCGGAATGCAGTCTGATTGCAGAGATCAGCGGTGACAATCCGTTTGACGAAACATTCAGCCGTCCCTGGATCGAGTTGCGCCGGGTCTATGGCGATAAATTCCCCATTCCAATGGCGACCCTTGCCACAACGATTGAGCTTCGCGGCGACCGCGATGTCTATGATGACTATGCGATCAAGGATGCCGACAATCTGTTTAAGTTCCTGCAGCGTCGCGGGCTGATCAAAGGTGACCCGGGCGAACTTCCCGATGCCAAATGTGATGCCTCCCCGCTTTCAGGTGTTGACCGGGTAATGGCACCGCATGGCGGTATGGTGGTGTTTCATATTGAAGCCGGGGCGAAAGTCAAGGCAGGTCAGGAACTTGGATATGTTCTTGACTGTGAAACCGGGCAGAAAACCGCCTTCTCAAGCCGGACCAACGGCGTTCTTTATTCGCGCATTGGCATTCGCCTGATCGTTCCGGGTGGGTATTTGTGTTCTGTCGCTGGCGCAGAACCATTACCGGGCCGCGAAGGGCAACTTTTACTGTCAAAATAAACCATCAGATCTGGCTTTAGCCTGTTCTGATTGAAACTGTGTTTTGGGACGGATTGATTGATTGCTTGGCCAAGGTTGGATACCTTTGTCGCCGGTATTCAGTCTCAATCAGACCGTGATTGAAACCGTCTTTCGTCATCATCGTTAAATGGTGATGCACACCAGAATAGTTTGCGTTCTACGCGTTGCAAGGATGACCTGATGTTCGACCCGAAAACCGTTCCCGACGTTATTAAAATGGCCGCGAAAAAGGCCGTTTCTGACGCCGAAACCGCGCGTCGCGCCATTTCCGTTCTGGATCTGACCAGCTTGAATGATGACGATACGCCCGAGGTAATCGAGGCCCTGTGCAAACGCGCGCAAACGCCTGCGGGCAATACAGCTGCGGTTTGTGTGTTCGCACCGTTCGTTGAAACGTCATGGCGGGCGCTGGGCCAAAGCGGGGTTAAAACCGCAACAGTGGTGAACTTCCCCGAGGGCGGTACCAATGCCCAGCGTGTTGGCGATGAAACAGCCGACTGCGTTGCCAAGGGTGCCGATGAAGTTGATCTGGTTCTTCCCTATAAGGCGTTTCTGTCGGGTGACTTGGCAACTGTGGTTGATGTTCTTGTCGCGACACGCACGGCCTGCGGCCCCATGACGACCATGAAAGTCATCCTTGAAACCGGTGAATTTGATGACCTGTCAAAGATTTATGACGCCGCCCGCCTTGCGATCAAACACGGTGCGAATTTTGTCAAAACCTCAACCGGGAAAGTTCCGGTTGGTGCGACGCCGGAAACAGCCGTTGCCATGCTGACGGCCATTCGTGATGCGCGTGATGAAGACGGTGCTGTTGCGGGTTTCAAGGCATCTGGCGGGGTGAAAACCACAGCTGACGCCGCCCTTTATCTCGCGATTGCCGACGAGATCATGGGCGACGGCTGGGCAACACCGCAAACCTTCCGGTTTGGGGCAAGTGGCGTTTTGACCGCCCTGCTGGAAACCTGCGGCCTTGACCAGAACAATGCACCTGCAGCGACTGGCAACTACTAGAAAAAATTACTATCTGCCAGACAGAATAAGACGGCAGAACATGGTTAAAGGACAACATTAATGGCACGTGCCATCATCATCGTGGCAGACAGCTTTGGCATTGGCAGCGCACCGGATGCGGCCAAATTCGGTGATCAGGGTTCTGATACTCTTGGTCATATTGCCGAACATTGTGCACAGGGCCTTGCTGATAACGATCAACGCAGCGGGCCATTGTATATTCCAAATATGGTCGCACTTGGTCTGGGAGAAGCCGCAAAGGACGCCACTGGTCGCGTTCCACCGGGGCTTGATCATGGCGGTGCGATCCTTGGTGCCTTTGGCCATGCCAAGGAACTGTCACGCGGCAAAGACACCCCAAGTGGTCATTGGGAAATTGCCGGTGTGCCCGTCGATTTCGATTGGGGCTATTTCCCGCAAACGGTTCCGACGTTTCCAACGGAATTGACCGATGCCTGTATCAAACAGGCAAAGCTGCCCGGGATTCTTGGTAATTGCCATGCATCTGGCACAAACATCATTGCCGACCTTGGTCAGGAACATATCAAAACCGGCATGCCGATTTGCTATACATCGGCCGACAGCGTGTTCCAAATTGCCGCACACGAAGAACATTTCGGTCTTGATCGGCTTTATGATATCTGCGAAATCGCCTTCAAACTGGTCGAACCGTATAATATTGGCCGCGTGATTGCCCGCCCGTTCGTCGGCGAAAGCCCCGCGGATTTCAAACGTACTGCAAACCGTCGTGATTTGGCCATCCCGCCGCACAAACCCACTTTGCTTGATCTGTTCAGCGATGCGGGCGGCAAGGTCATTTCGGTTGGCAAGATCGCTGACATCTATGCCCACCGCGGGATTGCAAAAAAGGTCAAGGCGTCGGGGAATATGGCCCTGTTTGACGCTATGATGACAGAAATCGCCGAAGCGCCTGATAACAGCATTGTGTTTACCAACCTTGTCGACTTTGACATGGAATTCGGCCATCGTCGCGATGTTCCGGGCTATGCCAATGCACTTGAAGAGTTCGATGTCCGTATTCCGGAGTTGCGCAACGCTCTGAAACCGGGTGACTTGGTGATTGTAACCGCCGATCATGGCTGTGACCCGACTTGGCGTGGGAATGATCACACGCGTGAGTTTGTGCCGGTACTGGCCTTTGGTCCTGCGATTGCGCCCGGCCCGTTTGGAATGCGCGAAACCTTTGCGGATATCGGGCAAACGGTCGCCGATCATTTAGGCATTGCGCCGCTTGCAACAGGCACGTCTTTTTTAAACGGATGACGCAATGAATTGGCATGCTGGACAAAACGAAACATCACTGATGCCGATCCGTGTCGAGGCAATCGTCGATACGATTTGTCCATGGTGCTACATCGGTAAAAAGCGCCTTGAAAAGGCATTGTCGCGCGAACAGCTTGATAACCTGATTATCAACTGGCGGCCCTTCCTGCTTAATCCTGATATGCCAAATGGTGGTATTGACCGGAAACTTTACCTGTCGGCCAAGTTTGGCGGGACTGAAAGTGCCACACGCGTTTACAAGGCCATCGAAACGGCCGGGGCGGCTGTTGGCATTGAATTTAAGTTCGACGACATCAAAATCACGCCAGATTCCACAGACTCACACCGCCTGATTTTCAAAGTGTGCTCAGAACGCCCTGCCGTTGGCAATGCCTTGGTCGAAGACCTGTTTGTGGCCTATTTCCTTGAAGGTCAAAATATCGGCGACCTTGATATTCTGGCTGAAATTGCCGTAACACACGGCGAAGACCGAAATGAAATCCTGGATTACCTTGCCGGCGATATGGACCGTGATTTCGTTGGACAGGAAAACCGGGTTGCACATCAGATGGGTGTGACCGGTGTTCCGTGCTTTGTCTTTAACGGTCGTCATGCACTGTCGGGCGCACAGGAACCTGAAATTCTTCAGCGCATGGTGCGGCTTGCCCGGCAAGAAGAAACACCCGCATCATAAAGGTGGATCGATAAAGAAAAAAGGCGGGATAACAATTTGTTACCCGCCTTTTCTTTATGTTTTTTCTGCGATATCCGAAAGCCGTTTCATTAAGCGTTTCAGACCTTCCAACCGATCGGTCGGTCCATCCCAGCCCGCAGCGTAGACGATCTTATGGTCGGGACGCAATCGGGCAACACCGACCTGTTGCTGAATAAAGCCGACCAATCCGCCCGGATTTGGGAATTCATTGTTACGCAGGGTAATCAATGCGCCTTTTGGCCCGGCATCAAGCTTTTCAATATTGGCAACGCGACACCATTGTTTGATGGTCACAACATCCAGAAGGTTCTCGACCTCTTTGGGGAGTTTGCCAAACCGGTCAATCATTTCTGCTGCGAACTGATCGACTTCTTCGCGTGATCGCAATTCAGAAATCCGCCGATACAGCCCCAAACGCACCCCCAAATCAGGCACATAGCGATCCGGGATCAGAACCGGCATGCCGATATTGATCTGTGGGATGAAGCTTGCCTCGTCAGAGGCCTCGATCTCACCCTTGGCTTCGGCCACAGCTTCTTCGATCATTTGCTGATAAAGTTCGATCCCGACTTCCTTGATATGGCCTGATTGTTCTTCGCCCAACAGGTTCCCTGCCCCGCGAATATCAAGATCGTGACTGGCAAGGTTAAATCCGGCACCCAAGCTATCAAGGGTCTGCATGACCTCAAGCCGCTTAAGCGCCGTTGCGGTCAGTTTCTTGCCATTCGGCAGTGTCAGATAGGCATACGCACGTTGTTTTGACCGCCCAATACGACCGCGCAGCTGATAAAGCTGAGCCAGACCAAACATATCCGCACGGTGAATGATCATGGTGTTGGCGTTGGGCACATCAATGCCCGATTCAATAATGTTGGTCGCCAGCAACAAATCAAACTTGCGATCGGTAAAGTCGGTCATCACCTGTTCAAGGTCACGTGCACCCATTTGACCATGGGCAACATCAAACTTGATTTCCGGAACAAGCGCTTCGAGTTCCTTGGCAACACGTGAAAGCTCATTGACCCGTGGGCAAACATAAAACACCTGCCCGCCACGATGGCGTTCGCGCAAAATTGCCTCACGGACAACTACCGGATCGTAGGGGGTGATGTATGTCCGCACGGCAAGACGGTCTACCGGCGGTGTCGCAATGATCGACAGTTCCTTAACCCCGGTCAGAGCGAGTTGCAGGGTGCGTGGGATAGGTGTAGCCGTCAGGGTCAGAACATGGACGTCAGATTTAAGCTCTTTCAGACGCTCTTTATGTTTAACGCCAAAGTGCTGTTCTTCATCGACGATCAAAAGACCAAGGTCTTTGAAATGAACACCATTGCCAAGTAAAGCATGCGTGCCGCAAACGATATCGACATGTCCGCTTTCAAGGTTGTCCTTGACCAGCTTGGCATTTTTACCGGTCACAAGACGCGACAGTTGCTCAACACGCACAGGGAGCCCGTCAAAGCGTTCCTTGAAGTTTAGGTAATGTTGGCGACACAACAGTGTTGTCGGGGCGACGATGGCAACTTGTTTGCCTGACATCACGGCCGTAAAAGCGGCCCGCATGGCGACCTCTGTCTTGCCAAAGCCAACATCGCCACAGACAAGACGATCCATCGGCTTTCCTGCTGCAAGGTCGTCGAGCGTATCGACAATTGCACGTGCCTGATCTTCGGTTTCGGCAAACGGGAACCCGGCACAGAATTCGTCATAGCTGCCTTCAGGCGCGCTGAGTGCTGCACTTTTGCGCAAATGACGTTCAGCCGCGACCTTGATCAGTTTGGCCGCCATATCGCGTATACGTTCGCGCAGCTTGGCCTTACGCGCCTGCCAGGCAACGCCGCCCAGCTTATCAAGGATTGAAAGTCCCTCGTCCGAGCCATAGCGCGACAGGACTTCGATATTTTCCACCGGGACGAACAGCTTGTCACCGCCGTCATATTCCAGCTCCAAACAGTCATGCGGTGCACCACCAGCCGTAACGGTCTTTAGGCCCAGATACCGCCCGATCCCGTGTTCAAGATGAACCACAAGATCGCCTTCGGAAATCTCGGAGGCCTCACGCAGGAAATTATCAGCCTTGCGACGGCGCCCACCCGGGCGGCTCATCCGGTCGCCAAGAATATCCTGCTCGGTGACGAACCAAAAACCTTCGCGGCGAAAACCGCGTTCCATATCAAGGATAACAACCGCAACCTGCTCAAATGTCAGATCATCGGTAATGTCTTCCCAGCATTCTGCGGTAACGACTTTGCCAACACCATGTTCACGCAAAAGCGAAACCATACGATCGCGCGATCCATCAGAATAGGCCGCAATGGCGATCTGGTTTTCCTTGCCACGTTGTTCTGTAATGAAGTCCCGCAACGCTTCGTAAAGGTTGGTGTCGGCCCGTGCGCGCACATCGCCAAAATCACGCCCGGCACGCGCGCCAATGTCGTAAATCCCGCGTTCGGGATCTTCGGCCTCGTAATATGGGGAAAATTCAAGGACGACCCGGTCCGACAGCATCCGATCAAATTCGGCCTGATCCAGATACAGCCGTTCGGTTGGCACCGGTTTATAGACGTTGTCGCCCGAAAGCCCACCACCCTTGATGTTCAAGCGCGCCTGATAGTAGTCATCGATCATCTCAAGACGGTTTTCAAGGACTTCGCCGTATTGGTAATCAAGGCTAATGACAGTGCCGGGCAGATAGGCGAAAATCGTATCAAGCCCATCATGAAACAGCGGCAACCAATGTTCCATGCCGCCATATTTCAGGCCGTTACTGATCGATTCATACAGCGGATCGGTTTGCGAAACCGCGCCAAACAATTCGCGATAATTGCTGCGAAACCGTGAAATGCTTTCGGGGTCGAGAAACACTTCACCAACCGGCATAAGTGCGATTTCCTTGACCTTGCCAATCGTGCGCTGACTTTCAACGTCAAAACGTCGGATGCTTTCGATCTCATCGCCAAAGAAATCAAGACGCACCGGTTCATTCATGCCCGGTGCGAAAATATCGACGATATCACCACGCACGGCATAGTCGCCCGGCTCCATCACCTGTTCCGAACGGTTGTAGCCCATCCGTTCGAAATAAGCAGTCAGTTCCGCGCGGTCATATTCCGCCCCTGCCTTAAAGGCCAGTTTACCGGCACGCATCACATCAACGCGCGGTACGCGCTGCAGGATCGCAGCCGCCGTTGTCAGGACAATTCGCCCGTGTCCGGCTTTGGGTGCGTCCCCTTCGGCCAAAATGGTCAGCGTTTCCACGCGACGTGCGGTGACTTCCGAAATCGGCGAGACACGGTCATACGGCAGGCAATCCCACGCCGGCAGTGTCAGGACTTCCACCTCACCGGCGAAAAAGCGCAATGCTTCTGCCAGCTGCGCCATGCGTTTGTCATCGCTTACAACATGCAAGATCGTGCTGTTCGACGCCGTGGCATCAAGCAGTTCACGCAAGACCAGTGCGTCCGCACCTTCGGGAACACCGCCGACGCGTTTTCGACCTTTGGATGATAATATTTCTTTGATTTTTTTCAATGTTTTATCAGGCGTTGCTCAAATCCTGAATCATATGCAGCACATCGGTATCATACTCCGCCGGTGCCGCTTCCTTACGCGTCGCCCATTTGAAGAAATCTGCATCGGGAACGTCCACAATCAGGGCTTCAAACGTATCAAGCTGTTCTGCGGTCAACGTCGCAAGGTACTCGTCCATAAAGCGACCGATCAGGATATCGTTTTCCTTGGTACCACGATGACCACCACGGAACAGCAGCTTCTTGCGCCGCATTTCAAGTTCCGAAATGTTATCTGTCATAATTGATCTCCTGACTTATTCTGCACAGCAGCCTTTTGCACGGCGCTATATGATATTCTGTGGCATGGTTTGTACGGTAAAATACGCTTTTGGTCCATGCCGTGATCAGGTGATTTTGCATCAAAGGGTGACTTGATGGTTGTTGCGCGATAATTTTGTTGTATACCCGTCCGGTAAACCTATTTGTTCTATTAACGTTCTCGTCGAAAGTTGCAACGAAAACCGACATGCGCCCGGAAATTTTATTCCCGCTTTTTGCCGAAATCGAAACCCTGCCCGGTATCGGGCCGCGGTTAAAGCCACTGGTCGTGCGCTTGATCGGTGGTGAACATGTTGCCGATCTACTCTGGCACCTGCCATCGGGGATCATTGACCGTCGTTTTTCGCCACCACTGGATGAAACAATCGATGGTTCGGTTGTGACAATGGATGTTTGGGTAGAACGCCACGAGCCATCCCCAAACCGGCGCCGCCCCTATCGCGTGATCTGCAAAACGCTCAGCGGCACTCTGGTCCTGTCATTTTTTAATGCGCGGGCCAAATACCTCAATGATGTGCTTCCCATTGGGGAAAAACGTATCGTGTCGGGTAAGGTCGATCATTATCGTAACGAATATCAGATCACCCATCCTGATCGGATTGGCACAGAAGCCGAACGTGCGGAAATTCAAACCGTCGAGCCGGTCTATCCGATGTCTGCCGGTGTGACGGGCAAAACCCTGACCAAGGCAATGCGTGCCGCCCTTCAACTGGTTCCAGATCTTCCGGAATGGCACGACCCGGCATTGGTGGCGCGCCATAAATGGCCTGATCTCGCCAGTGCGCTTCGCACCATTCATAACCCCGAAGACGCCGCAGACCTATCGCCTGACCATCCGGCCCGCCAACGGCTTGCCTATGACGAATTACTGGCCAATCAACTGGCCCTGTCGCTGATCCGGGCAAAAATGCGCAAGCTTGGTGGGCGTGTGACCAATGGTGCGGGTGATTTGCGACAAAAGCTTGCCGCGAACCTACCCTTTGCCATGACAGGTGCACAACAACGTGCACTGGCCGATATCTATGACGATATGGCCAGTGAAGGACGGATGTTGCGCCTTTTGCAAGGCGATGTTGGTTCTGGCAAGACCGTTGTTGCGTTGATGGCAATGCTCAATGCTTTGGAATGCGGCCGCCAAGCAGCTATAATGGCACCGACCGAAATTCTGGCCCGTCAGCATTTTGAAACGATTGGTCCATTACTCGAACAAATCGGGATTAAATGTGCGATCCTAACCGGTCGCGACAAGGGTAAAGCCCGCAAGGCAACTCTTGAAGGGTTTGCCAATGGTGATGTGCAGATTGCCGTCGGTACCCACGCACTGTTTCAGGATGACGTTGTTTTTTCTGACCTTGCATTTGCCGTTGTTGATGAACAACACAGATTTGGCGTTCATCAACGCTTGATGCTGGCTGGCAAAGGTCAAGCTGTCGATGTTCTGGTCATGACCGCGACCCCTATTCCGCGCACCCTGACCTTGACCGCATTTGGTGATATGGAAGTATCACGGCTTGACGAAAAGCCGCCGGGGCGAAAACCGGTTGATACCCGCGTTTTGCCGATTGATAAGGTCGATGACGTCATTTCGGGCATTGGGCGCGCTATGCGCACAGGCACCAAAATCTATTGGGTCTGCCCGTTGGTTGAAGATTCAGAAATTCTTGACCTTCAGGCTGCCGAGGAACGCTATCGCATCTTGGTTGAGTTGTTCGGTGACGCCCGCGTCGGGCTTGTGCATGGCAAAATGAAGGCCAAAGAAAAAGATGAAGTCATGGAGCGCTTTGCCCATGGCGATACATCGATCCTTGTTGCGACCACCGTTATTGAAGTCGGCGTCAATGTACCTGATGCCACCATCATGGTGATTGAGCATTCCGAACGGTTTGGCCTGGCCCAGCTTCATCAGTTGCGCGGTCGTATTGGCCGTGGGGATGCGGCGTCCACCTGTCTGCTGCTTTATGGTAGCCCGTTGGGACAGGTTTCCAAGGCGCGTCTTAAGATCATGCGCGAAACAGAGGACGGCTTTATCATTGCCGAAGAAGACTTGAAACTTCGCGGTGCGGGTGAAGTTCTTGGTACGCGTCAAAGCGGGCTTCAGGAATATCGCTTGGCCAATCTGGAACTGCACGGCGATTTATTGGCAATTGCCCGCGATGATGCCCGTCTGATTGTGGATCGAGATCCAGATTTACAAAAAACGCGTGGCGAAGCGTTGCGTTTGTTGCTGTACCTGTTCGAACGCGATGAAGCCGTGCGATACTTCCGGTCCGGATAAAAAGATACCGCGATTAAGAACCGCATAGACAGACACAACAAAGGGCGCAGCCAACTTGGCATGCGCCCTTGTTTTAACTATTAATCATCGGCAACGGCCAAGTGATCAGGCGTCTTCGCGGTGTTTGTCATCTTCGCCCTGCCCGGCCTTCCCGGTATCTTCGGTACTATCGGGCTTTTGACGGGGGGCAATGTCACGCGAAACCAAAATGGGGCTATTTTCTTTTTCGCGCAGCACATCAAGGTCTTCGTAGGTTTTCGACGAAACCCGCGGCTGATTCTGTTCTTCGGGAGAACGGCGATCCGGTGGGGTTACAATACCGCCAGACATCACCATCTTGATGGCCTCTTCGACCGACATATCAAGAATGACGACATCCTGACGAGGCACAAACAACAGGAAACCCGATGTCGGATTTGGTGTTGTCGGCAAAAAGATGTTGATGACCGTATCTTCGGTAAGGTGTTGAACCTCACCCTTGGTTTCACCAGTAATGAACCCAATCGCCCACATGCCGCGGCGTGGATACTCAAGCAACACCGCCTGGCGGAATGCATTGGACTGATTGGCCAGAACCGTTTCAAGAATTTGTTTGATCGCACCATAGATACTGCGCACTGCCGGAATACGGCCCAGAATGCGCTCATACAGCTTAATCAAGGCACGACCGGCAAAGTTGGTGGTAAACCAGCCAACCATGGTGATGAACACCAGCATAACCAAAAGACCAAAGCCCGGAATACCGTATTCCTGGTAGCCGTCAGGAAGATATGCTTCGGGATTGTAATGTGCCGGGATCAGCGGCATCACCTTGCTGTCGACAAACTCGATAAACCACCAAGCCAGTCCAAAGGTAATCGCAAGCGGTGTACTGATCAGAACACCGGTCAGAAAATAGGCGCGCACACGCGCAAAGAAACCCGGGCTCGGCAGTGCGGAGCCGTGCTTGTCCGCGTCATGTTTATCGTCGCGCTTGGCGTTCATTGGTCACCTGTACTGATAAGCCGCATTAGAATACCCAAACCGTAAGAATAGCTTTTGGCATTCACCATTTATCAGTATGAATATGGTACTACTGCGACATTGGATCAGGGATAACTCCCTATTTTGAAGTGATACCAGTATTCAAGATTGCGGTGCAACCAAACAAACAGCAAATCATCAAATAGCAGCCCGATGGAGTTATTTTGAAGGTCTGGATTGTCGAATACATATACGACGACAACGGGTCAGTCGGCATCAAAACATCCAAGGTACGCGCACCTGACTATGACACGGCGCGTCAATTTGCGGTTGGAGATGCCCCGGCGATTGATTTTGTCATGTCGTTGCGTCCTGAATCAGAAGAACAGTTTTTGGGAACCCCCACCATTCGCGCCCGCGAAATGACCGGGAAAATCGTTCACGAGGTCCCTGACCCCGATGATGATCTTGAAGACGACGAAGACGATGTCTGACCCTGATGTTCGTACATTCCTGCCGCGCCCCATCATCGGGGTCGGGGTTGTGGTTTGGCATAACGATCAGATCTTGCTGATCAAACGGGGCAAAGAACCCAACATTGGTAGTTGGAGCCTTCCTGGCGGGGCTCAGGAACTTGGCGAAACGCTTGAACAAGCGGTCAGGCGCGAAATTCTTGAAGAAACTGGCATCGAAATATCCCCCCCGATCCTTGTCGATACGGTGGACCTGATTTCCCCCGCACCGAATGGCATCATACAGTATCACTATACCCTGATTGATTTTACTGCCGAGGCAGTTGGTGCAGATTTATGTGCCGGCGGAGACGCCGCCGATGCGCAATGGGTCGATGCAACCAAACTTGCCCCCTATAAGCTTTGGAACAAGACGATTGAAATAATTGAAAAGGCAAGACGTGTGCGCGGCAATGCGCAGCCGCGCTAAAGGCTCACGTCATGAGACCACAATGCGCCCAACCAAAGCGACCTGTGCCGATACCAGCAATGCCTCTAATTCCTCATACAAAAAGGCGACACCCATTGGATGTCGCCTGATTTTGTCGGATGATTGAACTGATCACGCTGCGGCGTGTTGGCTCAGAACGCTTTCCTGAATTTTCTTAAAGGCACGGGCCTCAAGCTGACGGACACGTTCGCGGCTCACACCGAAACGTTCGCCGAGTTTCTCAAGCGTGATCGGATCGTCGCTGAGGAAACGGGCTTTGATGATTTCCTGTTCACGTTCCGGGAGTTCACCCATCGCGTTTTTCAGCATACCATTATTAAGCACGCGTTCTTCTTCGTTCCCGACCAGTGCCTCTGGACTTGGCGCATCCGATGACAGGGTATCGAGATACTCCATGCCTTCGTCTTTGGGCATCGGCGTATTGAGCGAGAAATCACGCGCCGCAAGACGGCGGTTCATATCAAGCGCTTCACGATCCGTAACGCCAAGTCTTTCGGCAACCTGAGATGCCTGTTCTGGCGACAATTCACCATTGTCATAGATGTTAAGCTGACGTTTGGCTTTGCGCAGGCTGAAGAACAGCTTTTTCTGTGCAGCCATCGTGCCAAGCTTAACCATCGACCAGCTTTGCAGGACGTATTCAGTTACGGCAGCACGGATCCACCACATCGCATAAGTCGACAGGCGGAAACCACGTTCCGGGTCAAATTTCTGAACCGCACGCATCAGACCGGTATTGCCCTCTGCCACAAGATCAGCCATCGGCAGGCCATAGCCGCGATACCCGAATGCAATTTTGGCAACAAGGCGTAAGTGGCTGGTGACAAGCTTGTGTGCAGCAGCAGTATCGTCATGATCCTGATAACGGTGCGCAAGCATGTATTCTTCGTCCACGGTCAGCATTGGAAACTTCCAAACTTCGCGGAGATATCCCGAGAAACCGTCTTCTTGGGAAACAGCTGGTAATTTAATGGCGCTCATTTTCTGTCCTCCTGAGAGGTTAACGCGTCGACACCTGTATATGCATACGGAGCCAGTCAGAATTTAGATGACGCGCGAACACTGTCGTTTGTGAACTTATTCACGTGGATGACCGGATTAAGACCAAGAAGGTCAAAGTCGTCCGGTCGCATTTTCATCCCATTGAAAGGTCTATGGGAGAGGACAGCTGATGCGAAAAGAGTCTGTATTCATGGTGTCTCATCCTTACTTGAAGCAAATCGACAATTTCATTGTCCGCCAATAGGCCGGACTTCGATCCGGCGGTGCCTTTGGGCCCCCACCCGCACAATTAATATATCTAAACCCGACCAAATCCGTCAAGAACTTCTGACCAGCGTTTCAGTTATATTAATCACTCGATATCAGCGTTTTAATTTCTATACCCGACTTTTCCTGTCGGGAATTAAAAGCGCCAATAGTTCACGGTATAAACGATATAAGGCAAAACAAAGGCAAACGACCCTAATTGCGCAGCAGAGTTGACCATCAGTCACGTACTAGTGTTTTCAACGATCCGGACACAGAAAATGTTCCCGCCGAGCTGGAAATCACTACGATGGCGCGATACCATTATGTGTGCCCGCAAACGATCAAGACCGGAAGCCAAACCATGCCCGATTCCTCAGAAACAGACCTTTGCCCGTGCGGCAGCTCACGCGGATTTGATCACTGCTGCGGTCGGTTTCTGTCCGGTGCAGATTATCCGAGCACAGCGGAAGAATTGATGCGATCACGCTATTGCGCCTTTGTTCTGCGAAATGGCGTCTATCTGTCCGATACTATCGCCGCTGAAAACCGCGGTGCATTCGATGCAAAAAGCATTGAACACGATCAAACCGACTGGATCGGGCTTGAGATCATTGACCGCAAAGCAGGTGGATTACTCGATCAGACGGGACAGGTCGAATTCATTGCCCGATTTAATGAAAACGGGCAGCACCATCACCTCCATGAACGGTCAAACTTTGAACGCCGTACCGGTAAATGGGTGTATGTCGATGGCGATTTCCCAAATGCGAATGGTATCAAACCGGGCGCAGCACCCCATCGGGTCGGACGTAATGATCCCTGCCCGTGTGGATCTGGCAAGAAATTTAAAAAATGCTGTGGATAAATATACACTGGCTGAGAAACTGAGGGTTCGTCAGCCTTTTCCGACCACTTCCAGTGCCCATTGGTGAAATAACCGGATAAGCTGGCTGTGCGCGTCGTCATAGGACAGCCAAATCAGCTCATGATCATCTTCAAGCGGCGGCCCAAGGCGTTCGACCATTTCACATTGAAAGAATGTGGCCCGCTTTAATCGGTAACGGCCCTTGCCCGGATTATTAATATACTGGGATGCAAATCCGATCCGGGAAAGAATCCGAACCCGATAGCCCGATTCTTCATAGGCTTCCCGGTGAAGGGCATCACGTTCGCTTTCGCCCGGCTCAACCCCGCCGCCAATCAGGACCACACCCTTTGGTGTTTTGGCCACAGCAACCCTGCCCTGATCATCCTTGATGACCGCATAGGCACAATCCTGAACCGTATAACTTTGCCCCATGCGCGGGGTTCCAAATATCGGAGCGACCAAAATGGGCAACCTTGCCTTCGACCTGTGAGTGCAACCCCTGCTGCGCAGGATCGTATAATTGTTTTATACCGCAATAGCGCGATCAAGCATTCCTTGGCAACGTGTGACGTCAAATCGCAACAACGTTTCTCGTGCATCATTGAAATACGAGCGTAATTCCTCATAGCTTGCCGGGATTACACACGCCCCACATTCAGCAACAAGTTTTTCATGGTATGGTGTCGGCAGATCAAGCGTCTTGCGTTTGTTCCTGAACAGGAATTTCTCGGATAATGCAAAATCATGCTGCATGTTGCGGTACAAATTTGTCTGGTAGTTCGCATGCAGGCCGATATTTCCGTCCGACGTAATCAGGAACAACGGAAACATCACGGCAAGATCCGGCAATACGCGATTGGGGTAAACCTGACCTTTCCAATACTTTTCAGCCAAATCTGCGTAGCCATCATAATCATTAATCGGAAACATTCTGGCTTTGGAAAGTGGCAATACTTCCACTTTATCCTTGCGGATGTCGACTGTGTCATTTGAGACATCGACATATAGACTGCCAAACTGAAAAGCGTTCTGAAAATACTGATTTCGCAGATTACCCCAGACACGTTTTGCCAAGCCACCGTTGCGTACAAAGTCACGGAGTGCAACTAGTCCGGGACTTGTTGCAGCACCAACCTTTTGCTCAAGAAGGCTTTTAACCCCAAGGGTGATTTCCTGACAAAACCCTTCCGGGTACGATTTGCCGCCCTTGTTGAGCGACACATCAAAACTTTGGTCATACTGCTGGCGCAGCAAAAGCATATCGTTATGCAATTCCTTGATCCGCGGCAGAAGGTATTTCTTGGTTAATTTGACCTGCTTGAAATTGACGGGTGACATCTGTTCGTCTTCTGCCCGTGCTGTAATGTCTTCAAGCGTAAGCTTTTGAGGTGTCGTCATTATATGATCTGCTTATTCCAACGTTGGATCGCATTAAAATGGCATTGGATCGGCATAAAGAAAACACCCCAAAACACAGATCGCGTTTTGGGGTGCCTGAAAAAAATAACTTTGGAGTCTGACTTAGAACGGAATTTCGTCATCAAGGTCCGGGGCGCCAGTCGGGGCGGAACCACCACCAGAGGACGAACCACCGTTGCCCCAGCCTGCGTCAGAACCGCCGCCACCGAAGTTGCCGCCATTGTCCTGACCGCCGCCGTAGCCGCCGCCAGACGACGATCCACCACCCATTCCGCCGCCTTCACCGCCACGACTATCAAGCATGGTCAGGTTGGAGTTGAAGCCTTCCAGGACAATTTCAGTGGTGTAATTGTCTTTGCCGTCCTGCCCCTGCCATTTGCGGGTCCGAAGAACGCCTTCGATGTAAAGCTTGCTGCCTTTTTTAACAAAGCGCTCCACGACATCTGCAAGACCTTCGTTGAACACAACAATACGGTGCCATTCGGTACGCTCGCGGCGCTCACCAGACTGACGGTCCCGCCATTGTTCGGAGGTCGCAATACTGAAATTGGCGATTTTCTTGCCCGCCTGGGTGAACCGGATTTCAGGGTCGCGGCCGAGGTTTCCGACGAGAATGACTTTATTGACACTGCCAGCCATGGGTTATCTTCCAAAGTTTGTGTTTGTCCGTGGCCCTGTATGCACAGGACTTGTGAGTTATCATTGCGCAAAAATGCGCTGCATTAAAGTTTCAAGTTCGACGCGGTCTATTTCATCAAATGAATTGAGTTCGACACTATCGACGTCGAGCACAGCAATCAACTGTCCATCAGCATTAACAACCGGCACGACGATTTCCGAATTGGACCGGCTGTCGCACGCGATGTGTCCCGGAAAGGCATGCACATCAGCAACCAATTGCGTTTCACGAGTTGACGCGGCCGTCCCGCAGACACCACGCCCAATCGGGATGCGTAAACAGCCAAGTGTACCTTGATACGGCCCGACAACCAGTTCATTTTGTTTATTGGGGTCAACAACATAAAATCCCGTCCAAAAGTAATAGTCGAACTTTTCGGACAAGATGCAAGACACTGTTGCCATCAACGCAGTGACGTTTGTTTCGCCTTCGGTGATGCTAACCAGTTCTTTTGTCGCTTCTTCATAAAGCGCCTTTTTCTGATCTGCCTGCATGATGGTCTCCTGAATTCTGAGAGACTACGAACTACCCGCTCGTCAGGTTTGAGACAAGGTTAAATTGATCCATATCCCAAAACAAAAGCACACCCGACGACAGATCATCGTCGGGGGGTCGTCAGGCACAAACTAGATATGTTCAGATCCGCTTGCCGGTTTCGGAGTCAAACAGATGGATCATGTCTGGGGTAATGGACAACGTAAGCACCGTGCCCTTGGCGAACTGATGGGTTCCCTGAACACGCAATGTCACGTTTTCATTCCCGATGCCAAAATCAAGATACACAAGCGTTTCCGCACCAAGCGATTCGACCATCCGCACAGAGGCGCTTACCGGCCCGACATCACCACCACACACGCGGAAATGCTCGGGACGAATGCCAACCGTCACATTGCGTCCGGCCTCGACATCGTGATCAAGGTCAAGTTTGACCTTATCCCCGACAACAACATGCGTGCGATCATCTGATACTTTGCCGGGCAGGAAATTCATCGCCGGTGACCCGATGAAGCCCGCAACAAACAGGGTTTCGGGCTTTTCGTAAATATCGATCGGGCTTCCGATCTGTTCGGCAACACCCCCATTCATGACGATCAGACGGTCGGCCAGTGTCATGGCCTCGACCTGATCGTGGGTGACGTAAACCGATGTAATCCCAAGGCGTTGCTGAAGATTTTTGATTTCAAGGCGCATATCAACGCGCAGTTTGGCATCAAGGTTGGACAATGGTTCGTCAAACAGGAAAACCTTTGGTTGCCGGACAATTGCACGCCCCATGGCCACACGCTGGCGCTGCCCCCCCGAAAGCTGGCTTGGTTTGCGCTCAAGATGGTCTTCAAGTTGCAAAATGCGTGCAGCTTCACGCACTTTGCTGTCGATTTCTGATTTGCTGTGGCCGCGGTTGCGAAGACCATAGGCCATGTTGTTGTAATTACTCATGTGCGGATAGAGCGCATAGTTCTGGAAAACCATCGCAATGTCGCGATCGGCTGGCGCAACCTTGTTGACGACCTTGTCATCAATGCTGATCTCGCCGCCCGAAATGCTTTCAAGACCGGCAATCATGCGCAGCAAGGTGGACTTGCCACATCCTGATGGCCCGACAAGTACGGTAAATTCACCGTGCTGAATCTCAAGATTAATCCCGTGGATCGCCTTGTAGCCATTCGCGTAAGTTTTTTCGGCCTGATTAAGTGTAACAGTTGCCATCGTAGTATCCTGTATGCGGACAAGTTATTTTCAGTTCTGCGGGTCAAGGGAGACAGAGCTTATTTTTCTGTCTCGACCAGACCTTTGACGAACATGCGTTGAAAGACCACCACCACCAGAACCGGCGGAATGGTTGCCATGATTGTCAGTGCGAATGCCTTAGGGAATTGCGGAATCTGCCCGCCTTCATAAAGCGAGTTATAGACCTGCTTGATCCCGATCACGATCGTATAGAGCTGATCATCCGTGGTCATCAAAAGCGGCCAGAGATACTGGTTCCACCCAACAACGAACATGATGATAAAGATCGCTGCAATCATCGTGACCGATAACGGCACAAGAATATCGATGAAAAATCGAACGGGCCCTGCTCCATCCAGACGGGCTGCTTCAAGTAACTCATCTGGCACTGAACGGTAAAATTGCCGGAAGAAAAATGTCCCGGTTGCTGACGCAATCAACGGCAATATCAATCCCGTATGGGTGTTCAGCAAACCAAGGCTTGCGACGACTTCATATGACGGCACGATACGCACTTCGAGCGGCAATAAAAGGGTTGAGAAAACCACCCAAAACAGCGGAACAGCCAGCTTAAAGCGGAAGTAAACAATGGCATAAGCCGCCATCATCGAGATGATGACCTTGCCAATGGCAAAGCCAAGGCCAAGCACCATGCTGTTAAACAGCATCTCAAGGGCGGTCACCCTGCCCTTTGTTGCCGAGGGATCAAACAGGATTGCACCATAGTTTTCAAAAAAGTGCTCCCCCGGCCAAAACAGCAATCCGTTTTGAAAAACGAATTCACGGGTGTGGGTGGAAGACGCAAACGCGATCCAGACAGGCATGATCATAAAGAGCGCGCCGAGGATCAAAATTGCGTGGTTGGTAAATATACGCCATTTCGACTGATACATGACGGCCCCCTAGTAATGAACTTTGCGTTCGATGAAGCGGAACTGGAACACGGTCAAAACACTGACCATGATCATCAGCAAGACCGACTGGGCCGAACTGCCGCCCAAATCCGCACCAAGGAACCCGTCGACATAAACCTTGTAGACAAGCGTTGCGGTCGCCCCGCCGGGCGATCCTTTGGTCGATACATCAATGATGCCGAACGTTTCAAAGAAGGCGTACGTCAGATTGATCACCAGCAAGAAGAAGGTGGTTGGTGCCAATAACGGGAACGTAATTGTCCAGAACCGGCGTTCCGGGCTTTTGCAATCAAGTGTGGCTGCTTCCTGCACTGATTTGGGAATGCCCTGAAGCCCGGACAAGAAAAAGATGAAGTTCACGCTGACCTGTTTCCAGACGGCAATCAGAATGACGACAAATGCTGCGTCATTGGCATTCTCGATGTGATTGAATTCAAAGCCAAAGCTGTTGAACGCCATATAAAGGTCCCCCATCAGGGGATTAAACAGCATGTTACCCAGCAAGCCGGCCACCGGTGGTGCAATCGCATAGCCCCACATCAAAAGGGTTTTGTACGATTTGGCACCGCGCACGACTTCGTCGGCGCGTACCGCCAAAAACAAGGAAATTGCGATTGATAAGACCGAGACAAGAACAGAAAAGACGACCGTAAAAATAGCCGACCGCGTCCATGAGCTGCTCGACAGGACGTCTTCAAAATTTCTGAACCAGACAAACTGCGAAGACATGCCAAACGCATCTTCAAGCAAGAATGACTGATACACAGCCTGGGCCGCAGGCCACAGGAAGAATATGGAAATAATCAGAATCTGGGGTGCAACAAAAAGATAGGGCACCGCGCTATGTTCAAATTGTACGCGCTTCATCGCCTACGCCACCTTCAAGCAAGTCCGGAAAATGCAAAACAGGGCGACCAACAAGGGCCGCCCCGCATTTGCGAAAAGTAGATTAGTTCGAATAGGTGTCGTTGAAACGCTTCAGAAGACCGTTTGCTTCTTCTTCAATCGTTGCAAAGGCTGCATCGATGGTTTCTTCACCGTTCATCATCTTGTCGACTTCGCGGTAAATAACTTCACGGATCTGAACATAGAAACCAAGGCGATAGCCTTTGGTCCAGTCACCACCTTCTTCCGAAAGCTGCTGAATGCCGACTTCTGCATCCGGGCTTTCTGTGTAGTAGCCGTCTTTTTTCGCCAACTCATAAGCAGCGTTGGTGATCGGAACGTAACCAGTTTCTTTGTGCCAGTAGTACTGGGTTTCCGGTTTGGTCAGGAATTTAAAGAATTCTGCAACGCCGGCATCTTTTTCAGCACTATGACCGGCAAAGGCAAACAGTGCTGCACCACCGATAAAGGTCGATTTCGGCGCGTCACCGACACCTTTCCAATATGGAAGGGTCGACGTACCAAAATCAAACTGTGCGGATTTGCGCAAACCACCGAATGAGCCGGAAGAACCGATCCACATTGCAACCTGCTGCTGAACGAACGCATCCTGGTTCGCACCCCATGCACGACCGTAGTAGCCGTAGTAACCGGCATCTTTCCAATCTTTGACGTGCTGCCAGTGATCTTTGAGCGCATCATTGTTGTAAAGGACTTTGGCATCGGTGCTGTCGTAACCGTTGTTGGCGGTTGCCATCTGCAGGTTATGACGCGACATGAAGTTCTCAAAGAAAATCCATGGGCTGTGCGACTGCGCAAGGGCGGTGTAACCGGCTTCTTTGAGCTTCGGTGCAGCCGCTTCGAATTCCTGCCAGGTTTTCGGAACATCTACGCCCGCTTTGGCCAACGCATCTTTGTTGTAATACAGAAGCGGGGTCGAGCTGTTGAACGGCATGCCGATCATTTTGCCATCTGAATCGGCAAAGAAGTAACGCACACCCGGGATGTAGTCGTTGATGTCGAATTTGACATTGTTGGCTTCAAGCAGATCCTGAACTGGCTTAACAGCGCCCTTTGCATTGATGATGGTAGCGGCACCGGCATCAAAGATCTGGATGATGTTTGGCTGGTTTTTCGCGCGGAACGCTGCGATGCCAGCCGTCATGGTGTCTTCGTAACCGCCCTTGTTGACAGCCACGAGATGGTATTCATCCTGGCTTGCGTTGAAGTCTGCGGTGATCTGATCAACCACGCCACCAAGTGCCCCATCCATTGCGTGCCACCAGGTGATCTCGGTTGCGGCCTGTGCGGTGTTGCCAAGGGCAAACACTGCGGCAGCTGCCATTAGAGTTTTGCGAAACATGATTTGTTAGCTCCCAAATAAAAATACGTCTGCGTCAAACCGCCTGTTGTTCGGTTGAGCGCAACACGTCTTTTTTCTGTCGAGAACCGCATTTCCTCAAGTGACAGTTTTCGGAAATTTACTTTTTGAACTTATAAATACGCAATAATGACTATTTAACAGGGGCATTGTGCACGATATCCATAAACTAAAATGTTCAAGTGAACAGATATCAGAGCTATTTAGGCTTCCTTAATCACGAATACTTTGCCTTGAAACCAATATGGGTGAAGTTATTTTATCTTTTGATATTTGACACTTATGTTAAAACAATATGACTCTGCCATATTACAGAAACACGCGCAGTGACGGCAAATAACAACTTGAACGTAAAGAAGGGCAGCAAATCTGCCGCCCTTCCAATATTTTCATTTGTGAACATTAAGTGCGTTAAACGATCATGACGTCTTGTCACGCTGCACAAACACCGATAGCAACGCAAGCCCGCCAGACACCACCATCAGCAACAGCGACAATGCATTCAACACCGGCGTCGACCCTTGTTTTAACCGGTCAAACATCGCGATTGTCAGAGGGGCATCCGACCCCACCAGCATCAAAGTCGTGTTGAAATTCTCAAACGACATTAAGAACGCAACGATACCTGCCCCCACCAAGGCGGGTTTCAGGAACGGAATGGTCACTGTCCAAAGGGCTGCACGCCGGGACGCGCCAAGATTTAAGGCCGCCTCTTCTAGGCTGACGTCAAATTTACGCAAGCGAGCTGAGATCACCAAGGTCGTGATCGTTGTGATAAAGGCAAACTGGCCAATAATCACAAGGAACAGCCCTGGACGCAGGAATTCAAGATCCCATCCAATAGCCTCCTCTACGCCATTGGCAATGGCATTGGAAAAGACAAGGATCGAGATGCCTAGAATAACCCCGGGAATGACCAGCGGTGACAGCGAAACAATATACAGCAGGTTCTTGCCCGGAAACTGGCTGCGTTCAAACAGAAACGCATTACATGTACCAACCGTGACCGACAGAACCGTCACCCAAAAGGCCACAAAGGCAGAGACACCAATGCTTTCAAGCAACTTACTGTCGTTGAAAATCCCGATATACGGCCCTTCGGTTCCAAAGAACCATGCCAGTGTGGCACCTTCCCACGGCATGGACGGGAACAGGCTGTCGTTGAACGCAAAGACGCCAACAACAATCAGTGGTGCACTGAGATAGATGAAAAATAGGGTGATATAGCCCGAATAAAGACCTTTATAGAATTTGGGCTGCGGAATACTTGGAATCATGATGCGCCTCTAGCCCACGGTTTCTGAAAGTGTCTGTTTGCTGAGCTTCAACCCGACCCAGACAATCAACGATGAAAGCACCAGCAACAAGAAGCCAAAGGCAGAACCCGATTCCCAGTTAAAGCGCGTGATGAACTGGGTGTAAATTTGCTCGGTGAACCACAGACTGTCCTTCCCGCCCAAAAGGTTCGGTGTCAGATAATTGCCCAACGTCAACATAAAGACAACGATACACCCCGATGCAATACCAGGCATTGCATGCGGGATGACGATGTCGCGGGTGACCGTAAAGCCATTGCCGCCAAGGTCATATCCCGCCTCGATCAGGCTATCGTCAAGACTGTCGAGGACCGATACCAGCGGCACGATCATAAACAGCATGGATGTGTAAACCAGACCGACCATAATCGTCGCATCATTATACAGCATTTCAACCGGCCCATCGGCAATTCCGGACCACTGCAAGAAGTTGCTGACCACACCGCTTTCACGCAGCAGGATCATCCAACCGAATGTCCGGACAAGTTCTGACACCCAGAACGGGATCAAACACATCAGGAACAAGACGTTCTTGCCCTTTCCGCGCATGAATTTTGCAATGTAGTAGGATACTGGAAAGCCGATTACCAGCGTTAGCAGGGTCGCAAAGATCGACATGACGGCGGTGCGAACGTAGGTATTCCAATACAGTGGCTCTGAGAAGAACTCGATATAATTGATCAGGCTGAACTCGTATTTTCCATACGAAATGCGTTCGCGCATCGACACCAGAAACAAGTCGATGTGCGGCAGAACCACCAGCAGGAACAGCCATAACAGCAACGGGAATGCCAATAAAAGCAACCCAAAGCGAAATGTGCCGCCTCCTTTTACAGAAGTACCATTGCTCATGCCGTTGCTCCACCATCTGACGCGGCAAAGCATCTGGTCTGCTCAAAGCTCCAGGACAGATTGATGTTATCGCCAGCCTTGACCGATGCGAACGCCCCGGTTTGCGGCAATGCGACGGTCATCTCGTGACCTGTGGTGGTTTCGCGTACCTGAAGACTGCTGGCAGCACCATTAAACAGCACGTTCTCAACCTTGGCCGACAGAGTGTTATCAACCGCCCCTTTGCCGTCAATGGCGATCACCTCAGGGCGAACAAAGACGTCAACCGCCTGCCCGTCTTTCAGGGCCGCATTCGCGTCGCGCTTGGCGACAACCATGCCTCCAGCCGCCAGATTGATTTCGACTTGATGGTCATTCCCGCCACCGACAACTCCGTGCCATCGGTTGCTTTCGCCGACAAATCCGGCAACAAACGCCGTTTGCGGATTGTAATAAAGATCTTGTGGCGCACCGACCTGCTCAAACCCGCCCGCATTCATTACGGCAACCTGATCAGACATCACAAGTGCTTCGGACTGATCATGGGTGATGTAGACAAAGGTGGTGCCGATCTCGTGCTGTAATTGCTTGAGCTCAACCTTCATATGTTCACGAAGCTTTAAATCAAGTGCGCCAAGCGGTTCATCAAGCAACAGCACCGCAGGATCAAGCACAAGACAGCGCGCAATCGCAATACGCTGTTTCTGCCCGCCTGAAAGCTGGCTGATCTGTTTTGGACCGGAATCGGGCAACCCCACGCGTGCCAGTGTTTCGCTGACCTTTTGGGTGATGGTGGCCTTGTTTACGCCGCGACGCTTTAAACCGTACGCCACGTTTTCCGCCACATTCATCATCGGAAACAGTGCCAGATGCTGGAAAACCATATTCACCGGGCGACGGTTTGGTGGAACACCCAAAACCGATGACCCCTTAATCAGAATATCGCCCGAAGTCGGCGCCTGAAAACCGGCAAGCATCCGAAGTAATGTGGTTTTCCCACAGCCACTTGGTCCTAGAATGGAAAAGAACGACCCCTTGGGAATGGCAAGCGAGATGTCATCCACAGCAGTAAAGTCGTCAAATTTTTTGACCACATTGCGGCATTCAAGGTCAAACTGATCAGCCATGGGAGCCCTGTTCACGTTATATTTTTTAATGAAATAACAACGACGGCCATTGCCATCGTAAAAAGCAGAATGTCCCCGGCATAAACTCATGCCGGGGACCAGAATATTGGCGTCGTGTCGGGCCTTAGTTCGACTGTGCGGCTTTCACACGGTCAAGCGTTTTGCCTTCAAGCACTTCCAGACCCGCCGGAACGGTCGGGTACCACTTGATGTTATCAAGGTCTTTTGCCGGGAAGCTGCCCTGGAACTGAGCTTTGAGCTTGTCATCAGCAAACTCGTCTGCACCCTTGGACGCGGTGAAGTTACCGGCATTCGCCGTAATCATCGCGGCAATTTCAGGCTGCATCACAAAGTTGATCCACTTATAAGCGGCATCTTCGTTCTTGGTTTTGCTCGGCAGAACAAAGGTATCGATCCAGCCAAGCGCACCCGATTTCGGGGCGACAAAGGTTATATCGGCATTGTCGTTGTTCAATTTCCACCCACCGGTATCCCAAGCCATGGCGGCAACAACTTCACCAGAACGCACAAGGTTCAGCAGCGCATCGCCACCTTCCCAATAGGTTTTGACGTTTGATTTGCAATCGATCAGTTTGGCTTCAACCGCATCGAGGATTTCCTGATACTTTGCTTCGTCGCCATAGGCCGCAAACGGATCAAGACCCATCGCATAGGCAAAACCGATCAAGGTTGGACGTTTCAAGCGATAGGAAACTTTGCCCGCAAGATCATCCGCACAAAGATCGGTGTAATCGGCAACGTTTGCAGCCTTGGTTTTATCAACAATCAAACCGCTGGTGCCCCAAACGTGTGGCACGCCGTAGACTTCCCCATCAACCGTTGTGTTGGTCTTGGTCGCAGCAAGCATGGACGGAATGAATTTCGCGCTGTCGACTTTCGACAGGTCCATGGGCTTATAGATGCCGTATTCAAGCTGCGCGCCGGCAATACGGTCCTGCGATGGCTGCGCAAGGTCAAAGCCCCCGCCACCCGTGGCGCGAAGTTTGGAAATCATGTCTTCGTTGTTTGACAACGTCACTTCAACATCGATGCCAGTTTCTTTTTCAAATGCCTCGATGACCTCATCGGGGGCATAGCCACCCCAGGTCAGAAGACGAAGTTCATCAGCCTGTGCAGCCGAAACAAGAGAAACCATTCCTGCAATTGCCGTAAGGCCGAGCAAGGAACCACGCAATGCGCCGTGTTTTTTAGACATTTTGAACCCTCTAAATGAACGTGATGGCATTTCCCTGAACCCGGAGCACACCCTTTTTAGGCTTGGCGACATCCAGGCGGGGCATTATCGCAAACTCATTTGTTGATACGAAAGGAAAAATGAACTTTTTTCTTTCCTTTGAACACCTCGAATTCATTTTTGCGCCATGAGTCCATCAAGGGCAAGTTAAAGTTCTGCAACAGTTTTTCCGCCGCAACGCAACATTTCAGCCCACTCCAAGGCCCTTCCAAAAGCAAAGGGGTGCCGCATGCGACACCCCTTCTTGCTCTTACCACCAGAACGCGGTCGGTTATTCGTCCGCGCTATATTCCGCCGGGCAATCGACCTTGGCAAAGGCCTTGCCGTTACCATTAAACAGATGCGCAGCCCCTGCGGATGCGGATGCTGTGACGGTTTCACCGATCTTGACCCGGCTGTGGCCCGGTGCGCGTACCGTGACACGATCGCCATTGGCAAGCTTCAGATAAAGATAGGTCGAATCGCCCAGCTTTTCGACAACATCAACCTCGCCGTGGACCGTCAACTCACCATCATCGCCAAGAGAAAGGTGTTCGGGACGAATGCCAAGCTCGACCTGTTGACCAACCTCGTTCTGGTCAACATCAAACGGCAGAACGGACGGGGTGCCGCCCGGGATTGAAACGGTTACCTTGCCGGGTTCAACCTTGTCGATCCCGACATTGGTAAAGTTCATCGCCGGTGACCCAATGAAGCCTGCGACAAAGCGGGTCTGAGGATGATGATAAAGCTGCATCGGGGAGCCAACTTGCTCGACGTTACCACCATTCATCACAACGATCTTGTCAGCCAGGGTCATGGCTTCGACCTGATCGTGGGTGACATAGACAATGGTTGATTTCAGTTCCTGATGCAGCTTGGCGATTTCAAGTCGTGTCTGAACACGCAGGGCTGCATCAAGGTTTGAAAGCGGCTCGTCAAACAGGAACACCTTTGGCTGGCGCACAATGGCGCGGCCAATGGCAACGCGCTGACGCTGCCCACCCGAGAGTTCCGACGGACGACGGTCAAGCAACTGATCAAGTTGCAGGATACGGGCGGCTTCACGCACCCGCGCATCAATTGCCGCCTTGTCCTGTTTGTCGAGTTTCAGGCCAAAGGCCATGTTTTTATAGACCGTCATATGCGGATACAGCGCATAGGACTGGAATACCATGGCAATGCCACGATCCCGCGGGCTTTTGGTATTTACCAGATCACCGTCGATCATAAGATCGCCACTGGTGATATCCTCAAGCCCGGCAATAATGCGCAGCAAGGTTGACTTACCGCAGCCTGACGGCCCGACAAACACAACGAACTCACCATCTTTTACGTCCAGATCAATACCGTGAAGCACATCAACAGCGCCATAGCTTTTGTGGATCTGGTCAAGTTTCAAGTCAGCCATTTATTCAAAGCTCCTGTCAGCCAACACTTATTTCACCGCGCCAGACGTAAGGCCGCGAATGAGTTGTCGGGAGAAAATCAGATAAAGGATCAGGATCGGTATGATCGCGAGGCTCAGCGACGCCAGAACTGCGTTCCAGTCCGTCACGTACTGCCCGATGAATTGCTGCACACCCAGCGTAATGGTCTGTTTGCCATCACCCGGCGCCAAGATCAGCGGGAACCAAAGATCGTTCCAGATCGGGATCATCGTAAACACAGCCACCGTCGCCACAGCCGGACGGATCAGCGGCAGGATAACCGCGAAGAAAATCTTGAATTCCCCCACCCCGTCACAGCGCGCGGCTTCTTTCAAATCCTTCGGGATCTGATGCATGAACTCGGTCAAGATAAAGATCGCCAAGGGTAATCCTTGGGCGACATACACCAGCACAAGTGCTGTCAGCGTATTTATCAAACCCAAATCAACGATCAGATTAAGGATCGATACCGAGCCAAGGCGGATCGGCACCATGATCCCGATGGCAAGGTACAGTGCAAGCACCGTATTGCCGGGGAACTTGTATTCCGACAACGCCCAGGCTGCCATCGCAGCAAGCAACAGGACAATCGCGATGGTGATGATCGTTACTGTAAAGCTGTTGTAGAAAAACACCTCGAAATTCGACTTTGCCAACACCTTGGTAAAGCCCTCAAGGCTGAAGGTTTCCGCATTCGGAAACCCCATCGGATCGCGAAAAATGGCTTTGCGCGTTTTAAAAGCGTTAATCACCACCAGGAAAATCGGGTACAGCGCAACCAGTGTATAGGTAAGAAGAATACCATGCACGATGACAGCGCGGCTTGCGTCTTCTCTGCGTATGTTTTTGAAACTCATGATCGCCCCCGATTACAACTGATAGCGCGAAAGACGGCGCTGTACGGCGAACAAATAGAACAAAACACCCGCCAGAATGATCAGGAACATCAGTGATGCAACTGTTGCCCCAAGATGCGGATTACCCAGCTGCAATTGATAACCAAAGAACGTGCGATAGAACAACGTCCCCATGATATCGGTTGCAAAGTTTGGCCCCGCCAGCGCCCCCTTTACGGCATAAATCAGGTCGAAAGCATTGAAATTACCAACAAATGTCAGGATCGAAACCATGGCAACCGTTGGGAAAACAAGCGGCAACTTGATGTGCCAGAACACTTCAAAATGGGTCGCGCCATCGACAACGGCGGCATCAACCAAATCATCGGGAATGGCAAGTAAGGCAGCATAAATCAGCATCAAGGGAATACCGACCCACTGCCAGACTGAAATGAATGACAGGGTAATCAGCGCACTTCCTTCTTTGCCAAGCCACGGGCCAAACAGCGATTTCAACCCGATGATATCAAGCAGGTCCGCCCCAACCCCCCAAACCGGGCTAAGGATCAGTTGCCAGATAAACCCGACAATCACCACGGACAACATCGTTGGCATGATCATCATCGTCCGATAGCTGTTGCGAAAACGCAGGCGCGGCAAACTTAAAATGCCGGCAAGCGCAATCCCGATCGGGTTTTGGATCAACATGTGAACAGCAAAGAACTTCATATTGTTCCAGAAACTGTTCCAAAAGGTCGCCGCCCAGTCCGGGTCAGCCAGAACGGTGCGATAATTGTCCAGGCCAACAAAAGCCGCCTCGCCGCCACTTGGCGTCGCATAGAAGCTAAGGCGGATGGAATCGACCAGCGGATAGATCATGAACAATGTGTAGATGATCGTTGCCGGAGCCAGAAAGGCGATCACAGGCAATCTTGCCTTGCGCCAATCGGTCATGGGGCCGGAATGCGCCATACCCTGTCCTGTATTTCCAAGATTAAAAGGTTGAAAGCTGTTTGTTGCCTTCGGAACTTAGTGACCGCTTATTTATGCCCGGCGCGCAGATCACAAGACCGATGCGTCTGACGGGCAATCAAGGAAGGATGGCAGAAACCAGACGTTTCCGCCATCCCATCACAGTCTTACTGGTGCGGAGCGTACCATTTCGCCAGACCAGCTTCGGCAGCGGCACCGGCATCGGTCGGAGAAATCGTACCGTTGATAACCTGAGCAGACAGGTTCCACAGTTCGTTTTCAAGGTTCGGCGCGCCACGCGACAGGATCTGATACGAGTTACGAATGGTTGACTCGCATTTCTGACGCCAGCTCACAAACTCGTTTGCAACCGGGTCGGTGATTTCAACGTTGTGCTTCGACAACGAGAAGAAGCCCGGAAGTGCGTTGGAATAGAGCTCGGCAAATTCCGAACCAGTCATCCACTCAAGGAAGATTTTAGCCTCAGCCGCATTGTCGGACTTGGCATTCAGGCCAAGCGCAATATCGGTATGGTCACTGATGTAGCAGGTATCAGAACCAGCCGGTGCAGGCGGCGGGAATGCGCCGAATGCGAAATCAGCCTGATTGTTAAACAGCGAGATATCCCACGAACCTGCCGGATAAACAGCCGCACGACCCAGCGTGAAGAGGTTCTGCGCATCCGGATATGAAATGGCTTCATAGCCATCCGGCAGATAGTTCTTCCAGGTCGCAAGCTCGGTAAAGGTATCGACATATGGCTTGTCGGTGAATTTCGCGCTGCCGTCGATCAGGGCTTTACGACCCGCTTCACCTTTCCAGTGGTTCGGACCAATGTTTTGGAAGCCCATGGTTGCAGCTTCCCACTGGTCGGCCGTTCCCATTGCCATCGGAATGTAGCTGCCCTCTTCCTTGATTTTATCAAGGGCCGCATAGAATTCTTCGCTGGTTTGCGGAACTTCAACGCCAACTTCTTCAAAGGCTTCTTTGTTATAGATAAAGCCATGAATAACCGATGCCATCGGCAAGCAGAAGGTCGCTGATCCGTCATCTGTCTGCCATGCAGATTTGGCAACGTCAGAGAAGTTGTCCATGCCCTTAAGGTCGTCAAGAGCAGTAAGGTTACCCTGCTTGTAAAGCTCAAGCGACGCATCAAATGGACGGCAGGTAATCAGATCACCCGCAGTACCACCGGCCAACTTGGCATTGACCGAAGCGTTGTATTCAGTCGGCGGGGTCGGTGTGAAGGACACTTTAATGTCCGGGTGTTGCTCATTGAATGCCGGAATGATCTTGTCGTTCCAGATATCAATATCATCGTTACGCCAGCTTTCGATAACAAGCTCGCCGGCCGATGCCATCATCGGAACCAGGGCGACACTTGCCGCCAGGGCCCCGGCCAGGCCTTTTGCTAAGACTTTATTCGACATTTATGCCTCCTCTGATCAATGTCGGCGGACCAGCACCCAAAAGATGTTAGTCCCGATACTCAAGTGCTGCCCGGAGATTTCCATTAGACAGTCCAAGAATTTCTTTTGCCCGCGCGATACTATGGCCCTTGGCCACCAGAACGGCGGTGCGAATATCAAAATCTGATTGTGTCAGCGCGTCTTTGGCGCGCGCACCATCACAAGATGCGATGTGCGCAACAATGCGGATGGCGCGTTCGTGCAGTTTGATGTTTTCTGCGCGCATGCCAACCATCAGGTTATCAAACAATCGACCAAGCTTGTTCATCACAAGGGTCGAAAGGATATTAAGCGCGGCCTTTTGTGCTGTCCCTGCCCCCATGCGGGTTGAACCGGCAACAACTTCAGGCGCGCTATCAAGGAAAATGCCACTGTCGGCGATGTCGATCAATTTGCCATCCGGATTATTGCAAATGGCAACGGTGAAGGCGCCGCGTTTACGCGCCAGTTCAATCGCACGCACGGTATAGGGCGTCGATCCACTGGCTGCGATGGCGATCACGGCATCGTTTTCGCCGATTTCATGTTGATGGATTTCGCGCGCGGCAAGATCGACGTCGTCTTCCGCACCGTTAAATTCATTCGGCGCGCTTTGCAACCCGCCTGCCAACATCACAATGGTATGCTCTTCGGGCCAGCCAAATGTTCCGCCAAGTTCCTTGGCGTCCTGCCATGCAACAGTACCAGATGTGCCTGCCCCGACATAAACGAGACGCCCGCCGCCCCCCAGGCGACGCGCTATCCCGTTTGCGGCTGTCGCCAAATCCGTAAGGACTGGACCAACCGAGGCCACAGCACGCATCTGGCCTTCCCACAAGGCCATAAGGAAATCGGCGTCGGACCATTGATCCAACCCGGCAAATCGCAAATCAAATTCTTCGGTGCGTGATGCCATTTTTCCGTCTCCCTCTCCAAATTAAATACCATTGTGATACCAGCGACGCAAGACACTTCGTAAATATTTTATGCGACGACACTATATAGAGGCATATATTTAATATAATTCAATTTGTTATGAGGATTTTTAAATCTCTCGCTACATATTCTACGTGTATCTACGAATTCCAAAGACAGACCATTCATATCTATAGTGGCGTTATATTGGTATTGATTTTTAAGATACCACTCTGGTATGGTTCGGACATCAACTAGAAGACGGTTACACAAACAATGCAAAACGAACGGCTTTATCTTGGTATTGATGGCGGCGGCACCCGCTGCCGCGCACGCATTGTAAATGCGTCCGGTAACATACTGGGAGAAGCCATTAGCGGTGGTGCAAATACCCGGCTTGGCATAGACCACGTATTTGGCGAAATTGTCGCAGCCGCCTCGCTTGCGCTTGAAAAAGCAGGCATGGATGACTCTAGACTGGCCGATCTGCATGCTGGGTTAGGACTGGCCGGGCTTCCACTTGAACGTGAACGTAAACTTGCGCATGCATATCCTCATCCTTTCGCCAGCATATGTTTTGCCACCGACGCCTATACGGCCTGTCTTGGCGCCCATGATGGTGCAGATGGCGCAATCCTGATTGTCGGAACGGGTACCTGTGGCCAGGCAATCGTTGGCAACCGGGAGCTGTCGGTCGCGGGCTGGGGGTTTGAGGTTTCCGATATCGGAAGTGGCGCACGCATTGGCCGTGCCGCGATCGAAACAGCCCTACTCGCCCATGACGGATTGGCTAATCAAACCGATCTGACAAAACAGGTCATGGGGAAATTTAACCACAACCCCGAAGAAATCGTCGCCTTTGCCGAAACGGCACGTCCGGCCGACTATGGCAGTTTCTGTCCACTGGTGTTTGACGCCGAAGCAAAGGGTGATGCTGCGGCTAGCGCGATCATTGATATAGCGGTTAAGGCGAATTTGCAGATTTTGCGCAAACTGACGGCGTTTGGCGCATCGCAGATCACTCTTATGGGCGGACTGGCCGATCAAATGGCCAACCGCATGCCCCGCGACATTGCGGATCAACTGGTTTTGGCCAAGCACGATGCAATGCATGGCGCAATTCTGATGGCCAAACAGCGTGAAAGAACGGCGGCATGATCACAACTCAGGACATTATTGAGAACCTACGCACGCGCGACATCGAAAACACTGGAAATGGGCCGCTTTATCGCCGCCTTCAATCGGCACTGAAGGCCGTGATTGATGATGGGGTTTTGCAAGTTGATGATGCGTTGCCAAGCGAGCGTGACCTTGCCAATGAACTGGGCATTTCGCGTGTCACGGTGCGCAATGCCATGCGCGCCTTGGTCGAAGAAGGCGTTCTGGTTCAGCGCCATGGCGCGGGCACGTTCGTAGCCCCGCGTGTTGAACAGGCGCTTTCACGTCTGACATCCTTTACCGAAGACATGATCACACGAGGCATGGATCCGGGGGCGATTTGGCTCGAAAAAACAGTTGGTCACGCATCCCCGGAAGAAGCCATGGCTCTGAATTTGTCCCCCGGCACCGAAGTCACACGCTTGCGCCGTCTGCGTACCGCCAACGATAAGCCAATGGCACTGGAATATGCGGTCATTCCGCGCGCATTTTTGCCAAGTCCTGATGAAGTGGACAAATCACTTTATGACGCGCTGGCAAAATACAACAAAAAACCCGAACGCGCCCTGCAGCGCCTTCGGGCTGAACTTTTTGATGGTGAAACCGCAAAAATTCTGGGTGTGCCGGATGGCAGTGCAGCACTTTATATCGAACGCCGCTCGTTCCTTGCCAATGGGACACCGGTCGAATTCACACGGTCCTACTACCGTGGTGACAGTTATGACTTTATCGCTGAAATGCAGGTAGATGCCCGCTGATCAAAAGATCGGGCACCTTGCAGAAAATGAGGGAACACTGGATATGACAACAAGCTGGCGCCCGAAAACGCAGATGGGCCGCGAATTGGCAGAATCCCCGGATGTTGTTGCCAAACAACTCGCCCACAACAAGACTGCAATCGACACGCTTGCACAGGAACTTCGCGCCAATCCGCCGAAATTCGTTGTCACATGCGGTCGTGGTAGTTCAGATCACGCCACCCTTTACGCGAAATACCTGATTGAAAGCCAGCTTGGCATTCCGGTTGTTTCTGCGGCCCCGTCGATTGTGTCGATCTATAACCGTACCGTTGCTAGCAAGGACGCACTTTTCATTGCGGTCTCGCAATCTGGCAAAAGCCCGGATCTTGTCAAAAACGCCCAAGCAGCCCGGGATGCCGGTGCACGTACTGTGGCCTTGGTAAATGTTGTCGATTCCCCGCTGGCCGATACGGTTGATCACGTTATTCCGCTGCTTGCCGGACCGGAAACAAGTGTTGCCGCCACCAAGTCCTATATTGCGACCCTGTCGGCGATTGCCCAGATCGTTGGCGCATGGACGCAAGACACCAGCTTTAACGACGGTCTAAGCAAACTTCCGAACCTGCTGACGTCCGCACTTGATCAAGATTGGCTCGGTGCGTCTGATACCATTGCCAAGTCTGATGGTCTGTATGTCATCGGGCGTGGCCCGGCCTTTGCGATTGCGCAGGAGGCTGCCCTGAAATTCAAGGAAACCAGTAGCTTGCACGCCGAAGCATTCAGTGCTGCTGAGGTAAAGCATGGCCCAATGGCCTTGGTCTCTAAAACATTTCCGATGCTGGTGTTTTCACAGCAGGATGCATCGCGTGACAGTGTCGAAGATTTCCTGACTGAAATGCGCGGAAAAACAGATAACCTGTTTGCAGCCGAAACCGGCTATGCCGATATCAAAGGGCACCTTCCGGTGGTCGAGGATATCCACCCGCTTCTCGCCCCGATTGCCATGATCCAGACGTTCTATACCCTGGCTGAAAACGTGGCACTCGCGCGCGGCTGCAATCCCGATGCGCCGCCGCATCTTTCGAAAGTAACGGAGACCCACTGATGTCTGCATTTGCCATTACCAATGCCCGTATCTTTGACGGCACAGATTTCCTGGACGGCAAGTCGGTCATCGTGCGCGATGGCAATATTGATACGATTGTCGACGCGGCCGCCCTGCCCGCTGACCTCACCGTTATTGACGGTAACGGACAGATGCTTGCGCCCGGTCTGATTGATGTTCAGGTCAATGGTGGTGGCGGTGTGTTGCTGAACGATCAGCCCACGGTCGATGGCGTGCGCGCCATCATGCAAGCGCATCGCAAATATGGCACAACCGCCATGCTGCCAACCTTGATCACTGACCATCGAGGCAAGATGGAAACCGCCATTGCTGCGGTAACAGATGCGATTGATGCAGGTGTTCCGGGCATTGTCGGTATTCACCTTGAAGGACCGTATCTCAATCCAGAACGCAAGGGTGTTCACAGTGCAGATATCATCCGGCCGATGGAAGATGACGCGATTGAGCTGCTGACCCGGCTACCAAACGGTCGTATTCTGGTCACCATGGCCCCGGAAAAGGCCGCCAAAGGCACCATCAAAACCCTTGCGGACAAAGGTGTTCTGGTCTGTGCCGGACATACAGCCGGAAATTACGCTCATATTCAAAGTGCCATTGACGAAGGCCTGCGCGGTTTCACCCACCTGTTTAACGCCATGAGCCCGATGACCCACCGGGAACCGGGTGTTGCCGGGGCGGCAATGGCCGATGACACAACCTGGTGTGGTCTGATCGCAGACGGATATCATGTTCACCCCGCGGTACTTAAGGTTGCTATTCGTGCCAAGGCCACCGGCAAGATCATGCTGGTGACTGACGCCATGCCAACCGTGGGGGCCGATGACAAACGTTTTACCCTTGGCGGTGAAGAAATCATTGCAGCTGATGGTCGCTGTGCGTTGGCCGACGGGACATTGGCCGGGTCGGACCTTGATATGATCAGTGCGGTTAGGAACTGCGTTGAAATGGTCGGGCTTGATCTGGGCGAAGCGCTGCGTATGGCGTCCCTTTATCCGGCGGAATTTTTGAAACTCGATGACAAAATGGGCCGGATTGCACCGGGATATCAGGCCGATATGATCCTGTTTGATGACGCATTCAATGTATCGCGAAGCTGGATTAGCGGCGAGAAATAACCATAAAAATCAATATATTATCAGGTTTTAAGGAGGCACAAAATGAAGCCCGTTCGTATTCTGGTTATCGGTCTTGGCAATATGGGCCTGTCGCACGCAAAGGCCTATCATGCGCTTGATGGATACGAAATTGTTGGCATTTGTGCCCGGTCAAACATTCCTGCGGAAAAACTCCCCGATGGGTTTGCTGATTACCCGCAGTTTACCGATTTTTATACCGCATTGGCGCAAACCAAACCCGATGCCGTGTCGATCAACACCTATACAGAAACCCATGCTGACTTTGCAGTTGCCGCCTTTGAGGCTGGTGCACATGTGTTTATCGAAAAGCCACTTGCCGCCACAGTGGAGGACGCCGAACGGGTTGTTGCCGCAGCCAAGAAGCATGATCGCAAACTGGTAATTGGCTATATCCTGCGCCATCACCCGTCCTGGGAAAAGTTTGTTGAAATCGCCAAGACGCTCGGCAAACCACTTGTTATGCGCATGAACCTCAATCAGCAAAGCAGCGGTGCCTTTTGGGAAACCCATAAACGGTTGCTCAACAGCGTGTCACCGATTGTCGATTGCGGGGTTCATTACCTTGATATGATGTGCCTGATGACGGCGGCCAAGCCTGTGTCGGTCAATGCCATGGGCGTGCGCCTTTCCGAAGACGTCGCACCAGATATGTATAACTATGGGCAACTTCAGGTCCGCTTTGATGATGGGTCCATCGGCTGGTACGAAGCCGGATGGGGCCCGATGATTAGCGAAACCGCGTTCTTTGTGAAAGACGTGATCGGGCCAAAGGGCAGCGTTTCCATCACCGATGTCGAAGAAAAAGGCGCTGGTTCAGCCGATATTGATACCCACACCAAGACAAATGCACTCAAACTTCACCATGCTGCCACAAACAGTGCCGGAGAATTTGCACAATTGGACGAGATCATCAAAACTGATGACGAGCCCGATCATGACGGCCTGTGTCTGCGTGAACAGCAATTTTTCCTAAAGTCTATAACGGAAAATCTTGACCTTACGCAGCATATGGAAGATGCATTGGGCTCTTTGCGGATTGCCCTTGCTGCGGACCAGTCGGTTCGGACGGGGGCACCTGTTTTACTCTGACCCCCAGGAGGAGTACCCACATGCCTTCCGTTAAACCCGGCGTTGTTACCGGTGCTGCCTATCGTGACCTTGTCGCTGCTTGTAAGCAGGACGGTTACGCCTTACCCGCTGTCAATATCACATCGTCCAGCACGATGAATGCCGCCCTTGAGGCCGCTGCAAATGCCGGTTCTGACATTATCATTCAGCTTTCGAATGGTGGTGCACAGTTCTTTGCCGGCAAGGGCATCAAGGACGCCGCGGCTGCCCGCGTTGTCGGCGCCGTTTCAGCCGCACGCCATGCACAGCTTCTGGCTGAGTATTATGGTGTTGCGGTTGTCCTGCATACCGATCACGCGAACCGCAAGTTCGTGCCATGGGTCGATGAAATGCTGAAATGGAGCGAAAAGGCCTATGCCGAAGAAGGCAAAGCGCTTTACAGCTCGCACATGCTTGATCTTTCAGAAGAACCACTTGAAGACAATCTGTCGACCTGTGAAACCTTCCTCAAGCGTATGTCCGCCATCGAAATGAGCCTGGAAATCGAACTGGGCGTCACGGGTGGCGAAGAAGACGGGATCGGCCATGAACTCGATACCTCGATCGAGGAAATTGATCCGCGTCTTTACACCCGTCCCGAAGAAGTCGAAGAAGCCTATCGTCGCCTGTCACCGCTCGGCCATTTCTCGGTCGCAGCAGCGTTCGGCAACGTGCACGGCGTCTACAAGCCGGGCAACGTAAAACTGCGCCCTGAAATCCTTCTCGAAAGCCAGAAATTCGTCGCCGAGAAGCATGGTCTCGGCGACAGCCCGTTGGACTTCGTTTTCCATGGCGGTTCCGGTTCGGAAAAAGCAAAAATCGAAGAAGCTGTCGGCTATGGTGTTTTCAAGATGAACATCGATACTGACACCCAATTCGCTTATGCCCGTCCGGTTGGTGAATATGTCGAAGCAAATGATCGCGCCTTTAAATATCAGGTCGATCCGGAAAACGACAAACCCTATAAAAAACAATATGATCCGCGTGTCTGGATCCGCGAAGCTGAACTTTCGATGGCCGCCCGCCTCGAAGAAGCCTTTAAGGATCTTGGTGCGACCGGTCGTTCGGTGACCAAAGGCTAATCCGCCTGAAACGGTCAAAAGATTTGTGAAGCCCGCCGGACTTGTTCGGCGGGCTTTTTCATGCATCCATGTCGACCTTGGTTGCGAAAAAGATCTCTCCTGACAAATACTGACAGGAACTGTCAGGGGCATGCTTGCGTATACAGGTTGCCTCCTCTATACACTTTCCGAACAATTCAGGAACAAAAGGCCCGACATGCTGACGAAAATTTCGGTTCGCGGTGCGAAAGAACACAATCTGCAGAACATTGACGTTGAACTGCCCCGTGACGCTTTGGTCGTGATTACCGGCCTGTCAGGATCGGGCAAAAGTTCACTGGCATTCGATACGATCTATGCCGAAGGCCAGCGTCGCTATGTCGAAAGCCTGTCGGCCTATGCGCGCCAGTTCCTTGAATTGATGCAAAAGCCTGACGTCGAATACATCGATGGCCTGTCACCGGCGATTTCGATTGAACAGAAAACAACGTCGCGCAATCCGCGTTCGACCGTTGGTACTGTCACCGAGATTTATGACTATATGCGCCTTCTCTGGGCGCGTGTTGGCATCCCCTATTCACCGGCCACCGGATTGCCGATTGTCAGTCAGACCGTATCGCAGATGGTCGACCGCGTTCTGGAGATGGAAGAAGGCACACGCCTGTATCTGCTGGCCCCCATCGTGCGTGGCCGCAAGGGTGAATACAAAAAAGAACTGCGTGATTTACGGTCACGCGGTTTTCAGCGCGTCAAAATCGATGGTGAAATGTATGACATTGATGACGCCCCTGATCTCAACAAGAAACTCAAACACGACATTTCTGTTGTTGTTGATCGTCTGATCGTCAAGGACAGCATCGGAACGCGCCTTGCCGACAGTTTTGAAACCGCCCTTGAACTGACCGATGGCATTGTCCTTGCCGAAGACGCCAAAACGGGTGACACCACGGTATTCTCCGCCAAGTTCGCCTGCCCGGTTTCTGGCTTCACGATCGAGGAAATCGAACCACGTCTGTTCTCATTTAACAATCCGTTTGGCGCCTGCCCGGCCTGTGACGGTCTTGGCACCCAGATGGAATTCGATCCGATGCTGGTGGTGCCCGATGAAAGCAAAACGCTTGATGATGGCGCGGTTGCGCCTTGGGCCAGCTCAACATCGAAATATTATCTGCAAACCCTGAAATCTGTCGCCAAGCATTTTGGGTTTAAAACCAACGTTGCATGGGAAAAGCTGCCCAAAACCGCACAGGACACCATCCTGTTTGGCTCTGGCGACGAAGACGTCACCGTGACCTATGACGATGGATCGCGCAGTTATAAGGTTTCCCGCCCGTTCGAAGGCGTCATTCCAAACATGTCGCGTCGTTGGCGCGAAACCGACAGCCAGTGGGCCCGTGACGAACTTTCCAAATACCAGATGGTGTCAAACTGCCCGACCTGTAACGGGCAGCGCCTCAAACCCGAAGCCTTGGCCGTTAAGGTCGATGGGGCTGAAATATCGCGCATCACCGACCTTTCAATCGCCAAGGCGGCCGATTGGTTCCTGGCCCTTGAAGACAAACTGAATCCCAAGGAAACCGAGATTGCGCGCCGAATCTTGCGCGAAATCAATGATCGCCTGCGTTTCCTGCGCGACGTCGGTTTGGATTATCTGTCGATGTCACGCACATCTGGCACCCTTTCGGGTGGTGAAAGTCAGCGTATCCGACTGGCATCGCAAATCGGTTCGGGTCTGACCGGGGTTCTTTACGTGCTTGATGAACCGTCTATCGGTTTGCATCAACGCGACAATGACCGGTTGCTTGAAACACTTAAACGCCTGCGGAATCTTGGTAATACGGTTCTGGTCGTCGAACATGACGAAGATGCCATTCGTGCGGCGGACTATGTGGTCGATATGGGGCCGGGCGCGGGTATTCACGGCGGTCGGATCGTTGCCGAAGGTACGCCTGAGCAAATTCAACAAAACCCCGAAAGCCTGACGGGAAAATACCTTGTCGGGACCGAACAGATTGCCGTGCCAAAGGAACGCCGCAAAGGCAATGGCAAGTCGATTGCGATCAAAGGCGCCACAGCCAACAATCTGCAAGGTGTCGATGCCGAATTCCCATTGGGAAAATTCATCTGTGTTACCGGTGTTTCAGGTGGTGGGAAATCAAGCCTTGTGATTGAAACGCTCTATAAGGCACTGGCCAAGCGGATGCACAATGCGCGCAACCATCCAGGCGCCCATGACAGCATCACCGGCATTGAGCATATCGATAAAATCATCGACATCGACCAAAGCCCGATTGGCCGAACACCGCGATCCAACCCGGTGACCTACACCGGTGCCTTCACGCCAATCCGTGAATGGTTTGCCCAACTGCCCGAAGCCAAAACGCGCGGTTACAAACCGGGACGTTTTTCGTTTAACGTCAAAGGCGGCCGCTGTGAAGCCTGTCAGGGCGACGGTGTTATCAAGATTGAAATGCACTTCCTCCCCGACGTTTATGTCGAATGTGATCAGTGCAAAGGCAAACGATATAATCGTGAAACACTCGATATATCGTTTAAAGGCAAGTCAATATCTGATGTTCTTGACATGACCGTTGAAGAAGGTGCGGATTTCTTTAAGGCCGTACCATCGATCCGCGACAAGATGGAAACCTTAAAACAGGTCGGTCTTTCCTATATCCATCTGGGTCAACAGGCGACCACCCTGTCGGGCGGTGAAGCACAGCGTGTCAAACTGGCCAAGGAACTGTCAAAGCGTGCGACGGGTCGTACGATTTACATTCTTGATGAACCCACAACCGGGCTTCATTTCCATGATATTCGCAAGCTTCTTGAAGTGCTCCATACCATTGTCGATCAAGGCAACACAGTTGTCGTGATTGAACACAACCTTGATGTCATCAAAACCGCTGACTGGATCATTGATATTGGCCCTGAGGGTGGCGATGGCGGCGGGAAGCTTGTCGGGTCTGGCACCCCAGAAGACATCATAGCCAATAAGAAAAGCTACACCGGACATTATTTGAAGCGTCATCTGGGGCTTAAATAGAACCAAAACGGGGCAGAATATCACTGCCCCGTTTTGCTGTGATCAGTCGGTACGGGCAACCCGGTCTTCAACACGCTTGACCAGTACGGTGCTGAGCCGTTCGCTAAAGCCTGACAGGAATGCAAACACCAAGACAATCGAGATTTGCTGCCCTGCGGCGGCTGAATTGCCAATCTGGTCAAGATCATCAAGATTGTGCAATTGATCAAGCGGGATCGGCAAAATCCCTGCCCGTAGTGCCAACAAAACCAGAAGCGCAAAGCAGAACCCCATGCAGGGCCGGAACAGGAAATTAAAGAACACCGAGGCCGGTTCCATCTCGTTCCATTTCACATCCTTGCCAAGCCGCATCATCATGCTGGTCAAAGCCCCAATCGCGCCAAAACTGCCAACAAAGAACAACAGGTCATAGCTAAACCCGAATATCTTGCCCGAACTGCCGCTGATCAGGGTATCGACCTGAACAAACAGCAAAACGGCGAACACAAGAAAAACCGGTGACAGCGCCAATGCAATGGCGGCAATCCGAAGGCTGCGATAAAAAGCTACTTCGACCAGATTAGGTTGCGATTTCGGTACGGGGCGACGACTATCACCCTGCAGGTCATGCAAATACCCCTGCACAAACCCTTCCCGTCCCTGATTAAGGGCCAGCAACATGATCATGGCATCCGACAGTTTTCGTTCTTCTGGAATATCGGAAACCGCGTCATTTGCGCGCCACCAACGCAAGAATGACCGCATCACCAGTGACGCGCGCCATCCCTGACGGGTGGTGATGATATATTCAATCATGGCGTCGATATCTGCTGTTGCAAACGCACCATCGCCGGAACTGGCAAAGGGAAATCCGATATGATGACCGATGACCAATGGCTTGGGGTTGGCATCAGGTGACATGCTCTTATCTGGGACGTCCGGACAGTCGAGGTCACGACGCCACCGGCGACTGGGCACCAGACCAATAACCGGACAATGGGTCGGTTCATATCCATAGGGATGATGCGGGTAGCTCATATGTCTGCCATTTTCGCCTGTTTCGGGATAGAACGGCTCTGTCCTGTATGACGCGCCTGATGTGGCATTGTGAAAAATTCATATCCACATGCATGAAACCGGCACCACAGTTACGTAATTGACTTGAAATCTGCCCCTTTGCACCGCTATGTGTGTGCCAGGTTTTAAAACACATTCTTCGCGAGGAGTTCGCACACGTGAGTACGGTCAAACCTGTTCATATTATTGGTGCCGGTCTGGCCGGCAGTGAAGCCGCATGGCAACTGGCCGAGGCTGGCGTGCCTGTCATCCTTCATGAAATGCGCCCGGTGCGACCAACCGATGCCCACCATACAGACAAATGCGCCGAACTGGTCTGTTCGAACTCGTTCCGCTCCGATGACAAGGAATACAATGCAGTTGGCCTGATCCATGATGAAATGCGCCGTGCCGGGTCGATCATCATGCGTTGTGCCGATGAACACAAAGTTCCCGCCGGTGGTGCGCTTGCCGTTGACCGTGAGGGTTTTTCTGCTGCTGTAACAACCGCACTGGAAAATCATCCTCTGATCACGATGGAACGTGGCGAGATCGATGGCCTACCGCCCGTGGAATGGGAACACACCATCATTGCTACCGGCCCGCTGACCTCTGGCCCGCTTGCAGAAGCCATTCGGACCGAAACCGGCGAAGAAAGCCTCGCCTTCTTTGATGCGATTGCGCCGATTGTCTATAAGGAAAGTATTGATTTCGACAAGGCATGGTTCCAGTCGCGCTATGACAAGGGCGACGGCAAGGATTACATCAACTGCCCGATGAATGAGGCCGAGTACAACACCTTCATCGATGCCCTGATCGAAGGTGATAAAACCGAGTTTAAGGAATGGGAAAAAGACACACCCTATTTTGATGGCTGCCTTCCGATTGAGGTCATGGCTGAACGTGGCCGCGAAACCCTGCGTCATGGCCCGATGAAGCCGGTTGGCCTGACCAACCCGCATGATCCAACCAACAAGCCACGCGCCATTGTTCAGCTGCGTCAGGATAATGCCCTTGGTACGCTTTACAATATGGTTGGTTTCCAGACCAAACTGAAATATGGCGCACAGGCCGATGTCCTGCGCACCATTCCGGGGCTGGAGAAGGCTGAATTTGCCCGTCTTGGCGGTATTCACCGCAACACGTTCCTGAATTCACCGCGTCTTCTGGACGGCAACCTGCGCCTTAAATCACGTCCTGATATGCGGTTTGCCGGTCAAATCACCGGCTGCGAAGGCTACGTTGAAAGTGCGGCTGTCGGGTTGATGGTTGGTCGGTTCACCGCCGCAGAAAAAAGCGGAAAAACACTTCCCACCCCGCCGCTTGCAACCGCGATGGGTGCATTGCTCAACCACATCACAGGCGGTGCGGATGAAAGTACGTTCCAACCCATGAATGTCAATTTCGGCCTGTTCCCTGATCTTGAACTGACCAAGCGCGTTAAGGGGCGGGATCGTAAAAAGCTTTATTCAGATCGCGCCATCCCGCTGTTTGACGCATGGTTATCGGAAATCACCGCTGCCTGATAAAACGACAAAAGCCGCTTCATCCGAAGCGGCTTTTTGATTGGGCAGCAGCCCTTTGATCAATAGCCCTTTTTTTCCTGACGCAAGAGCTTTCCGGTAACATCGCGGATCGGCTCCCCATTGCGGAACCGCTTGAAGATCAATTCCATATTGCCTTCATCATCGAGCTTGCGTTCATAGACCTGCATCTCATACCCACCGTCATCGGTGATATAAAGTGCATGGATCGTCAGTGTACGATCAACAATCCGCGCCCAAAAGAACGGTTCCCCCTTAAGCGGATCATTGGGAACCCGTTTGCCAAACAAACCGGACCGCATGGCGCTTCCGTAGATGTCTGGTCGATCCGTGCCATAGAATTCGATGTTCAGTGAAGCGGTCTTTTCGCGACCGTCAGATTTGTGAATTATTGTGGTCCAATCGACGATAAAACCGCGGTCTGCTTTGACGATTTTGACATCAAGATCACGGGCCTGCAATTCCCCTTCGGCGTGTTCAATGGTTTCACCATGATACTCACCCAAAAACGGCTCAATGCTTGCGGCCTGCGCCGAAATTGGCAAAAAAAGCCAGCTCAGCAGGAACAAACTAACAAGCCACTGATATCTTTTGCCGATGTTCTTATGTGCCATTCGGGTCCTCGCCTAATAGGATCAAGCCGCCATTGCGCCCTGTTATCAAAGCGTTTTTAACGCTAGCACGGCCAGATCAGAACTGCCTTATTCTTTTGCTTAATTTAGATGACATTTTCGCAATATCCAGCAACACCGCGAAATTAATTCAGTATCGCTTGAGCATTCCGTTCAATGTCAGGCGCAAACTTGCCGGACGGGCAAGCCCGAACTCCGCAGAAAACGGATCATAACCGGCCTTTGCCAGCTTGCGAAGATACCCGTCGGCCAGCACAACCGGCAGTCCTACGGCCAGGGCACGTTTGGGCAATGCTTTGCGGGCAGAACGGGCATCCTTGATCCGTTGACGCGCAAGCTCAGCCAGCGCACGGATAAAGGTTTTGACCTCATCCTTTTTACGGAACTCGAAAATATCTCCTTGGGCAACGTTATGGAGTTCCATCTGATCTTTGGGCAGATACAAGCGTTTTGCGCGACCGTGAAAAACAATTGCGCGCATGATACCGACAAGACCATATGCATTTCCGGCCAGCAGGGCGGCATGTTCAGCATCCTCACCCTTAGCACCGAGCAAACGGGCGGCAAGCACGGAAAGGTGACCAGATGTATGATCGATATAGGCATCAAGCTCCATCTGATTTTTCGGCTGACGATCTTCAAGATCAAATTCGCGGGCCGTCACCAGTGCGCCAAGGTCTTCAACAGACAAATCACCAGATTTGACCAGCTCTGCCAGTGGCTCGATCACCTCATGCTTGCGCACAGTGCCTTCTGCCAGATCAGAAAGGGCATCATGCCACCATTGCACGCGAATGTGCCCCAGCATCACTTCGCTGACCATTTCGCGGGTTTTCGACACTTCCTGATTAAACGCATACAGCGTGAAAAGATCATCACGCTTGTCGGGACTTGCGAAAAGCGCACACAGGAAGCGATCGCGGTCATGGCGCCGAACATAGTCCGCGCAGTAAGGCAATTTCGGCGTATCTGTCATCGTCTTCATCCGATCTTACGCGTTTCGCGCTGATCGTCGCTGCTGTTTGAAGGGTTTTCTGGCATGGTTTCGACATACAGCGACTGCGACGGGAATGCAAATCCGGCCCCCGCTTCCTCGACAATCCGCTTGAATGCAATGATATGACGGTTGCGAATTTCACGCCACGTCACCCAGTCGGTCGTGGTGGTGAAATAGTACAGATCAATATTTATCGAACTTGCCCCAAAATCAGACAAATGCACCATCTGTGCGACTGCGGTTTGTGCAACGTCTTCATCACTTTTCAGAAAATCACGTAACTGATCAACAATGGCTTCCATCTGCTTTGCAGTGGTCCGATATTCTAGGCCAATCGACATCTTGATACGCCGATGCGTCATGCGCGACCAGTTAATCACCGGTGAATCGACGATTTGCGCATTTGGCATGGTGACAAGTGCCTTGGCAAAGGTCCGGACCTTTGTGGCACGCAGGCCAACAACTTCGATGGTCCCTTCAAAATGCGGGGTTTCGACCCAGTCACCCCGTTTGTAAAGGTTATCGGCGAAAATCGTCAGGCCACCGAAAACGTTGGCAACAGAATCCTTTGCCGCCAATGCAACAGCCATCCCCGCAAGGCCAAGACCACCGAGGAACGCCGAAACATCAATGCCCCACCCTTCGAGCAAAATGACAATCCCGATTACGGCAATCAGGGTTTTAATGCCACGGATAAAGAACTGCCTTAAATCATCGCCCAACCCGGCACCGAACCGGCCAATCAGGCGGTTAAATGACAATCCAAGCGGCTCGACCGCACGAAACATCGCCCAGAACACGCTAAAGCCTGCTGCAAGGCTGGTGGCATCAAACAGCACCGTTTCGATTTTCAGGGAAAGATCAAGCAGCTCAATGGCAAAATAAATGCCGACAATCATCACGAGGGCCTGAAGCGGCAACGCAAAAGCATCAAGTACATTCGCAACCGTGCTTTGCTTGTTCTGATGCGCCAATCGGCGCATGCCCCCCAGAATAGCAGCGGCTAAAACCCGTTTGAGGATGAAAAACACAATCAGGACAACAAGCGCACCAATCCATCTTCCGATGTCACCGCCACCAATCATATCGACCCAATTATTCAGTTGGCCAATGACTTCGGTATTCAGGCTGTCGAGTTCTGTCGAAATTTCATCCATGACTTCTAAAGCGTTCTACTGTTAATGTTTATTGACGATAGGCCTTGCGCGCAAAAGCAGCGACCTGCACCTAGAAGGCCTTTGTATAACAATTAAAATGGCACAGGCATATGGCATCATTGACATCTGGCCGACTACACGTGATTGGCGGCGGCTTAGCCGGTTCCGCCCTTGCAACATTGATGGCAGAAGATGGTGTCGACGTTACCCTTTACGATCAGGCCGAACCGTTTGAAAGCCGCTGGACGCGTGGCATGCAAACATCTCCTGAAAGCCACAAGGTTTCTGAACCGGAAATATTTTACGATCCCGAAGGGCTCGTCGCCGATTTCTTTGCCCGCTTCCCTGAAATTCCGGGAAAACTTGTCCGACCGGCACATGGTGTCCTTGGCCTGAAACGCGGTCGACGCAAACCTGCTATCGTTACCCTTGACGAGGGTCTGGCACATGCCTTGGTGAACCGGCGGAGCGGCCCACTGATGCGTGCTATCACGGCTTTTGGTCTTTGGCAAAAACGTTACGCCAGTGAAGACAGTCGCGTTGAACTCCCAAAAGGCATGGGCCATGCTGACATAGACCCCGACGATGACCGCCCGAACCCCGGCACTTACCACCGGGACGGTTTGGCGGTTTTGGCCGAAGTTCTGTTTTCAATGCCTGCACACCGGTGTTCGAACGCCCTGCTTGGTCGGGTTATGTTGCCACGGGTAAAATCTCTGTTTTCCAAAAATCATGAACCGGTTTTTTCAGCCATTGACCCGATCATCCTAAATGACATTGCGCTACCAATCCTGCGCGACCGGTTTGTCAGTGCGGGTGGTAGTGTCGCGGCGTGGGCGCCACTTGGCGACATCGACAGTACATCGGAATACGCAACGGATTTGCTGTTTGGCGAAGATACTCAGATCGTTCTCAAACCTGAGGATGCGGTCGTGCTTGCGCTTCATCCAAAGCAACTATGTGACACGGTTCCCGACATCGGCTTTGCCCCGGCCCCGGCCCGTCGCCAGACAATGGCATTTGAAATGCGTCAGCCATTTGCCGAACCACGCTGCCTGTTTACGTCTGACGATCTTGTTCGGGCGATTTACTGCAACCGTCGCCATATTCAGGTCAGCCTAGGCAGCAATGTTCATCTGCCATCTGATGGCACGGCGGATCAATTTGCCCACCGTATTTGGCAAAGGTGCATCTGGCTTTGTGATCAGTATTTGAACCTCGACCTTAGTGCACGGTCGGAAAATACCAATAATCAGCACTGCCCGAAGTTCAGTTTTGTGGACGCAGAAGCTCCGTTTCCCGAACTCACACCCGGCTTGGCGGCTTTGCGCTTTCGGCTGCAGCCCCCTTGGAAGAATCTGTTTCTATGTGGGGACTCGTTTCCCGCCGAATATCCCCCCGGCCCCGCCGCCGTTTTTGCCAGCGTCAAACAAGTCCGCCGTCAACTACAAACATTTTTCACCGTTTAAATGGCGATAATTGCCGCAGCAACACGACGTCCTTCAGACAGAAGAACATTATAGGTCCGGCACGCAGCACCGGTATCCATCGGTTCAATGACGATGCCATGTTCTTTAAGAGCACTGCGCCATTCCATTGGAACGCGGGTTAAGCGGTTCCCCATGCCCAGCAGAAGGATTTCAACAGTATCGGCGGCATCAATAACGCGGGCAAACGAGTCTACCGTAATGTCATCAACGGATGTCACATTCCACGAGTAGACCGCTTCAGGAAACATCAGGATTGATCCGGCAACAGAATCTTCGCCAAAACGAAACAGACCGTCGCCATAACTGGTAACCATTTTACTGCCTTCGGCGACAATCGGATTTAGTTCAGTAGCCATACGGGCCCTCTTTTCGTCGTTCGATCAATTTTCTATGGATTTAGGTACATATCAGCGCGGGGCAACCGGTTACGCCGTAACTTTTCCGCGCCAGAGAATGAACAATCCCGATAGAACGACGATACCACATCCGATTATCATCATCATGTCGGGTTCTTCCCCAAACAGGGTCATCCCCAAAGCAATACCAAACAAAAGCCGCGTATACCGAAACGGCGTAACTGCGGACACATCACCGCTGCGCATAGCCATCATTAAGGCGCTATAGGCAAATGCCCCCATAAGCACAGCGCCCAGAAAATAGAAAAGACTTTTCCCATCAAACCAAATGAAGGCTTTCCCATCCCAAATCGAAAACAACACACCGGCCAGAATGATGGCAACGAATCCATAAAACCCTAAAAGCGATGTGCTGAGTGATACTGGGGCAGCACGGCTTGCCAGATCCCGTCCGGCAAAACCGATTGTTCCAATCACCGCAAGTAACGACAAAGCCGAAAAGCTGTCGGTGGTCGGACGCAGAATAATTAGAACACCGATCAAACCAATCAGGATTGCGACCCACCTCCGCCAGCCGACCTTTTCGCCAAACAGAATAGCTGCACCAAGAACTACGATAATAGGTGTCGCCTGAAGAATGGCCGTGGTCGAGGAAAGCGGGGTCAGTGCCAATGCGAGCACGTAAAACAACCGGCCAATAACTTCAAACACGACGCGTATCCCCATGGCGCGGGACAGAACGTCAGGGTTCAGCAGACTTTTCTTCTGGATCCGCGCGATAACCGCAAACAGAAGCGTTCCGCCAAGACCAAAGACAATAAGAACCTGCCCAACCGGATGCGTTTCCGAGACCGCTTTAACAAACGCATCTTCAAAGGAAAACGCCACCATGGCCGCCATCATCCAAAGGCTACCGATCAAATTGGCGCGATGAACGTTGCGCGCATCTGCGTGGGGAGTCATGTGCAGCAGCCTGTTTTTGAAGGATTTTTACCGAGCTTTAGAAGACACTCGTTAGGAACAGACCAAAAGAAAGGCCGGGTTTGTTGTCGCACAAACCCGGCCTTTCTGTAAACGTCTATCGATCAACTGTGGTTGATCAGGCGTTGGCTTCCTGCCCTTCTTCGCCTTCTGGAATTTTACGCTTAAGGCGCAAAACAACCAGCAACGGCGACGCGACGCAAATCGATGAATATGTGCCGACAACGATGCCAAAGATCAGCGCCATGGTGAAGCCACGTATCGCTTCCCCGCCAAATGCAAACAACGCAATCAAGGCCAGCAATGTGGTAAATGACGTCATTGTCGTACGCGACAGGGTCGAATTGATCGACAGATCCAAAAGATCCGTGAGTTCCATTTTGCGGAACTTGCGCAGATATTCACGAATGCGGTCAAACACAACAACCGTATCGTTAATCGAATACCCGGCGACCGTCAGAATGGCGGCCAAAGTCGCAAGGTCAAACTGAACACCGGTAATGACAAAGAAGCCAATTGTGATCAGAACGTCGTGCAAAAGTGCGACGACGGATGCCACTGCAAACTGCCATTCGAACCGGAACCAGATATAGACCATGATCAGCAAAAGAGAGATCACGACCGAATAAATACCGGCTTCCTTAAGCTCGTCACCGACCTTCGGGCCGACAAGTTCGCTTCGGCGAATGGTGACACTGTCGCCAAGGGCGTCAGTCACCTGGGCCAAGGCGGTCATCTGGGCTTTTTCGTCCCCATCCTGACGCTGCAACTGAATCAGGACGTCATCGGGTTCGCCGAATTCCTGAATAGACACATCACCAAGACCAAGACTGCCAAGATTATCACGCAATGCGCCGATATTTGCCGGGCCGTCCGTTTTGATTTCCACAAGAATACCGCCGCGGAAATCAATACCGAAGTTAAGCCCCTTGGTGAAGAACAGGCCAATAGAGGCCAGTACCATCACCAAAGACACGATATAAAAGATCTTCCGGAATTTGAGGAACGGGACGTTCACGTCATCCGGGATAAGATGCAAAGGTTTCATATCTTCCCTGTTCCCTTCCTCAAAGTACCAGCTCGTTCGGACGACGACGCTTGATCCAGACTGCAATCAGCAGTCGGGTCAGCCAAATCGCCGAGAACATGGATGTGATGATGCCAATTGCCAGCGTCACGGCAAAGCCCTTGATCGGGCCAGAGCCGAAGCTGAACAACACCAGTGCCGCAATCAGCGTGGTGATGTTGGCATCCAAAATGGTCGACATCGCACTGCGATACCCGGCATCGATCGCATTAATGATCGTCCGCCCGTTACGCCGTTCTTCACGGATACGCTCAAAGATCAGCACATTGGCGTCAACCGCCATACCAACCGTCAAGACGATCCCCGCAATCCCGGGCAACGTCAACGTCGCCTGAAGCACAGACATCACCGCCAGCACAAGGATCAGGTTCATCATAAGCGCGATATCGGCATAAATGCCAAACCGGCCATAGCTGATGACCATAAACGCGATAACAAACACCAGACCGAGAACCGCAGCGATTTCACCTGCCTCAACAGAGTCCTGACCAAGCCCCGGACCAACCGAGCGTTCTTCAAGGATTTGCATCGGTGCAGGCAATGCACCCGCGCGCAGCAGCAGTGCCAGGTCATTTGCTTCCTGCACACTGAACTGACCGGTAATGATACCGCTGCCACCAAGGATCGGTTCATTGATCCGCGGGGCTGAAATCACTTCACCATCAAGAACAATCGCAAGGCTGCGTCCGGCACTTTTGCTGGTGACGTCACCAAACCGTGCGCCGCCGGCCGCATCAAAGCGGAACGAAACCACAGGACGACCTTCGTTAAAGGTTGGTTGGGAATCAACAAGGTTGTCACCCGACACAACAATACGGCGATCAATCAGATATTCCCGAATGCCTGCGGCCTTGTCCCCTTCGTCCGCAGACGGAAGGATCATGGTCCCGGGCGGTAAGCCGCTGGACCGCGCATCAGCAGCCGTTTTCTGGCCATTGACCAGATGGAAGTTCATCTTTGCCGTACGACCAAGGATCGCACGCAGGCGCGATGGGTCATCAAGGCCGGGAACCTGCACCACGATGCGGTTTGTACCCTGACGCTGAATGGACGGCTCGGTTGTGCCAAGTTCGTCGACACGACGGCGCACCACCTCAACCGACTGGCTAAGCGCCCGATCGATCAATTCCTTCATCGCAACTTCGTTATAGGAAACAATGATATTGTTCCCGTCGCCGCTCATGACGGTATTGGGTTCGATATTACGCACCAGCTCGCGGGCCTTCTCGGCATCCTCGGCTTTGAGAACGGTAACTTCCGCACCCTGCAAAGTCGCTTCGCGCGGACGGTTACGGATCTGTGCCTGACGCAATTCTGATCGAATAGAATCTGCCAATGCATCATAGCGTTCACGCACAACGCTGTCGGTATCAACCTCCAGCAACATGTGTGACCCGCCGCGCAGATCGAGGCCAAGATTGACCTGTTTGCTCGGCAGAAGGCTCGATTCTGTCGGAAGAACGTCCTTAGGCAAGAAGTTCGGTGCGGCGTAAACCACACCCAAAGCACACACCAAAAGAACCAGTGCTGCTTTCCATTTTGTAAAATAAAGCATGTGTTCTTTGACCGGATTTGTCTGGATCAACCTTGGTCTGGTTCCAAGGTCCTTGGAACAACGGGTATTTTGTACCACTCAGGCCACCGGTAAAATGCAAGAAGGCGGAGCCAGATGCTCCGCCTTGCTTTGCTCGAAGAGATTAGTCTTTTTTGGTCTCTTCTTCGTCTTTTTCGTCTTTTTCTTCTTTGGCGTCGCCCTTGGCCGGTTCCGTTTTCGACAGAACCGTCGAAACCATGCCGCGTGCGACTTTGACTTTTACACCATCGGCAATCTCAACCGACAGCTCGTCGTCACCAATAACTTTTGCAACGGAGCCAATAAGACCACCTGCGGTAACGATTTTATCGCCACGGCGGATCGCCCCGAGCATTGCTTTATGTTCTTTCTGCTTTTTCTGCTGCGGACGAATAAGCAGGAAATAGAAAACAACAAAAATAAGGATCAGCGGTGCAAATTGCATAAGTGCGCCGGCACCATCAGAACCACCTGCGGTCTGCGCAAAAGCAGTCGAAATAAACATTAGTAACTCCTAATCCCTCAGGACAAAATATATCAACTGCCGGAATATAACGGTGTCAAACGTCAAAGCAAGGAAGAACCGGATTTTTCCGGGTTAAATCACCATTTATGTGGTCTTGTTCACCAGCTTTCTCGCCTTTCTGGCGTCAACATCCTATTCCTTTACGCCACGGGTATGCTAGCTTTCGCGCCATAAACCACCGTCACCAAGAACAAGAAACATCCAAGAGGCCTCAATGACCACAGATTTCGACAAATTATTGCCAACCCTCGAACGAATTGCGTCCGCACTTGAACGCATGGCCCCACCTGCACGCACGCAAAACGACTTAAGTGCCGCAGATGCCTTCGTCTGGCAGGCCGAAAACAGCTATCTTCAGCCGGTTCGCAACGTCAACCGCATTGATATTGATCTGTTGCAAGGCATCGGCCAACAAAAAGAGATTCTGTATAATAACACCAAGCGGTTCACCGATGGTTTGCCTGCGAATAATGCCCTTTTGTGGGGCGCTCGCGGCACCGGTAAAAGCTCCATCGTCAAAGCCATGCACGCCAAAATAAATGCCGAAAGCCCAGGTGCGCTGGCACTGGTGGAAATTCACCGCGAAGACATCCCGAGTCTGCCTATTCTCCTGCATATCCTTCAGGAAAGTGGTCGCAAAACCGTGCTGTTCTGTGACGACCTTTCGTTTGACTTACATGATGAAAGCTATAAGTCGCTCAAGGCCGTACTCGAAGGCGGTGTTGAAGGGCGGCCAAAGAACGTCATCTTTTACGCGACATCAAACCGTCGCCATTTGATGGCCCGCGACATGATCGAAAATGAACGATCAACCGCAATCAACCCGTCAGAAGCCGTAGAAGAAAAGGTCTCCCTGTCCGACCGGTTTGGTCTGTGGCTTGGCTTCCACAATATTTCCCAGGATATCTATTTCGAAATCATCGAAGGATACGCCAAGGAATTCAACCTCGACATTCCCACCGAAGAACTCCATGCCCGTGCGAAGGAATGGACGGTTACCCGTGGCAGCCGGTCGGGCCGTGTCGCATGGCAATTTATTCAGGAAATTGCGGGTGAACTTGGGAAATCAATCGACTGATTTCAAACGCTTATCAAATCATCATACAAAAACACCCGGTTTCGCACCGGGTGTTTTTTATCGTGATACCATAACACTTGGTAAAAATTTCATAGGGTCAGATGATTCCCGTCCACGTCGTATTTCAAAGTGCAATTGCGGGAAGGTCACTGCCCCGGTTGACCCGACACTTGAAATGTGTTGGCCACGGGTCACAACATCACCACGTGCCACCATGGGGTTTTCCGTATGGGCATAGGCCGTCACATAATTATCGGCATGCTTGATCAGGATCAGGTTACCAAACCCGCGCAACTCATTGCCGACATAGGTCACAACACCGTTTTCCGCGGCTGTAATTGGCGTCCCACGGTTGGCCTGAATATTGATGCCGTCGTTAAACAAGCCGCCATTGCCCGCACCGTATTTCAAAACAACTTTGCCCTGAACCGGCCAGATGAAGCCTTTTCGGCCTGTTGGCTCGGCCAGAACAACATCTTTGCGAACATTGCTGCCCTGCCCGGCTTCGGGAGTCGACTTGCGATCTGATTGCCAGCTGCGCGTTGTGGCGAACTCCTGTTCGGCGGCTGCGGCATAGTCCCGTGGTTTTATGCCGGGTGTCGGGATACTTCCGCCCTCTGTTGGCGCCACACGGGCAACAACGGTTTCCGGCCGTGAAGGCGCACTTGAGGACGGCGTACTTTTGGTCGGAACATTAACCACCTGTCGCTTACCGCCAATGGTCACCGTTTTTGTTGGCGCACTGGGTTTGGATGACGCAACAGCGGTCGGGGGCATGCTGTCATAATCCGATTGCCACGGCGGCAACACCAAGCGCTGCCCCGGGTAGATCACATAGGGTTCACGCAAATCATTGCGCGATGTAAACCGACGAAAGTCTGTGCTGTAACGTGCCGCGATCTGCGAAACCGTGTCACCGGGTTCAACGGTAACGACGCGTTCGCCGTTTTTGAGTTTCGGCATGCTATACGGGCTATAGCTTGCGCCATCGCCATACACCACCGGCACAGGAACAGAGTTCAGCAAACAGCCGCTCAGGGCCGCAGTTGTCATACAGACAAGCAGCAGACTTTTCCCACGTTGGACAGCCTGTGTGACACAATTTTCCATCATGGGACCTAGTGTCCATGATCAGCGGTTAACAATCAGTAAGCACCGACCGCATTTGGAAAATTTTACTGTAAATTCGGGGTGCGTTTTGACAGAAAGTCTAGAATTCTTCCGTGCCAGGCAACATCGGCACAAAACGGACCGGCATCAGTTCAGTAACCTCAACACCGCTTGGCGTCCTTAACACACGCAACAGCAACTGCGTATGCGATACCTCGCCAACCGGAACAACCATAATCCCGCCAACCGCAAGCTGATCAACCAGAACCGGCGGCACATCCTGCGCTGCTGCGGTCACAATGATCCGGTCAAACGGCGCTTGTGCTTTCCAGCCAAGCCCGCCATCGCCATGCAAAGTCGAAATCGTGTGCAGGCCAAGCTCACGGAATTTTTCCTCTGCCTCGCGCAAAAGCGGCTTGTGCCGTTCAAGGGTATAAACCCGGCGTGCAAGTTTGGCCAAAATCGCCGCCTGATACCCAGACCCTGTACCGACCTCAAGAACCTTCATCCGATCATTAAGCTCAAGTGCCTGCGTCATGAGTGCGACGATATAGGGCTGGGAAATGGTTTGCCCCTTACTGATGGGCAAGGCGACATTTTCCCACGCACGCTCAACAAAGGGGTCCGCAACAAATGTCTCGCGCGGGACATCGGCCAATGCCTGCAAGACAGTCTCGTCATGAATGCCATCATGACGAAGCGCCTCTAGCAGATTGGCTATTTCTGTTTCACGGGTAATGACCGGCTCGTTCACGGAAATGCTTTCGTCAATTTTTCGTGCGTTTCGTAGTGGGTAAAATCAAGACTGATCGGTGTTACCGAGATATCGCCTTGTTCGATCACCCGCAAGTCTGCATTTGGATCTTCGGGAAGTTCCGACAGGATTGCACCAATCCAGTAATAAGGCTCCCCACGCGGATCATGGCGTTCGGCAATGTGATCGCCAATTTTACGCTGTCCCTGCTTGGAAATCCGCACACGCGCGCCGCCGTCCGCCTCGTGCTCGGGGAAGTTCACATTGATCAAAACACCCTTTGGCCAGGTTGTCTTCAGCAATGTTTTTGTCACGTCATAAAGGTATTTTTCGGCAATTGTCCAATTGATCATGTCACCGGAAAAATACTGTGAAAACGCAATTGCGGGCACATTAAGAAGCGTTGCCTCCATCGCAGCAGCAACCGTCCCGGAATAGGTCACATCCTCTCCAAGGTTTCCACCCCGGTTAATGCCCGACAGAATAATGTCCGGCGGTGTATCGCGCATAACCTGCTGCAACCCCAAAAGGATGCAATCGGTCGGCGTACCATCAACCGCGTAGTGGCGTTCATCACGTTTATGAATGCGAAGCGGGCGGCGCAGGGTCAATGAATGCCCTGCACCACTTTGTTCCGTCGACGGTGCAATAACCCACACATCATCGGAAAATTCACGCGCCAAGCGTTCAAGCAGCTTGATCCCCGGCGCGTCTATGCCGTCATCATTGCTGATCAGAATACGTGCGTTCGATAGATCAATCATGCCGTGGATGCCTTAACCGCGCGGTGAGATAACCTCAAGTCCGCCCATATAGGGTTTCAGCGCATCCGGAACACGGATAGAGCCATCTGCCTGCTGATAGTTTTCCATGACCGCGATCAGGCAACGGCCAACAGCAAGTCCCGACCCGTTCAGGGTATGAACGAAATTGGTCTTTTTGTCGCCAGCCGCGCGATACCGCGCATTCATGCGACGGGCCTGGAAATCACGGGTGTTCGAGCAAGACGAAATCTCGCGGTACTTACCCTGGCCTGGCAACCAGACTTCAATGTCATAGGTCTTGCAGGCCGAGAACCCGATATCACCCGTGCACAGGATAACCGTACGATACGGTAGACCAAGACGTTCAAGAACCGTCTCGGCACAACGTGTTTTACGGGTAAGTTCCTCGTCGGATTTTTCCGCCTCAACCACCGACACCATTTCCACTTTGGAAAACTGGTGTTGGCGGATCATGCCCCGGGTATCGCGCCCGGCCGAACCGGCTTCTGACCGGAAACACTGCGTCAATGCGGTAAAGCGCAACGGAAGCTTTGCCTGTTCAATGATGTCGCCGGCAACCTGATTAGTCAGGGTGACCTCGGACGTCGGGATCAGCCAGTAATCATTGGTGGTCTTAAACGAATCCTCGGCAAACTTCGGCAATTGCCCCGTGCCAAACATGGCGTCATCACGTACCAGCATCGGGGTGATGGTTTCTTCATACCCATGCTCAGTGGTGTGCAAATCAATCATGAACTGCGACAACGCACGTTCAAGTTTGGCCAACCCGCCGCGCAGGATGACAAACCGCGAACCCGACAGCTTGGCTGCGGTTTCAAAGTCCATCATGCCAAGCTTTTCGCCGATTTCGAAATGTTCGATTGGCGTGAAATCGAACGTCGCAGGTTCCCCCCAACGGTTGACCTCGACATTATCGTCCTCGTCGTCACCGACCGGCACTTCAGGGTCAAGAATGTTGGCAAACGATGACAGCAGAAGATCAAGCTGCTCGTTCAGGCTGGCCTGACCGTCTTCCGCATCCTTGATCTTGTCCTTGAGCGTGCCCATTTCGGCCATCAAACCGTCAGCATCTTCGCCATTTTTACGAAGCTTGCCGATTTCACCGGAAATCGTTTTGCGGCGTGCCAGCATTTCCTGATGTTCTGTCATCAGTTTGCGACGCTCAACGTCGATATCCATCAGACGTTTCGCAGTAATTTCCTGCTTGCGCACGGCCATCGCCGCGTCGAAAGCCTCGGGGTTGTCCCGAATCCATTTAATGTCGTGCATCGAACAGCACCCTGTCAGTCAATTATTTGTGGCTTTATACGATGGGGTGGACACAAGGTCCACCCCATCAAATCAGACGTTTGAAGGCCGATGATTTCAATTAACGTGCGTTATTGAAATCGTCTTCCCCGTCATCATCGCGAGACGGTCCCGACAAGCGCGGAGAACCATCGTCAGATGAGGATGAACGGGTCAGAGATGTCTGGCCATCATCATAGGATGCACCTGCCGCAGCCGCCCCTTGTTGATCAACCGTATCATCGGTTTTGGCAACGGAACTACCGCCAGAAGGATCATCTTCCGGATCATCACCATCGTCTTCGTCTTCTGCCTCGGCTTCCGCAGCGCGCTTGGCGCGTTTGCGTTCAGAAATCCGGGCCATAATGATGGAAATCTCATAGAGAATAATGATCGGAATCCCCAACCCAACCTGCGAAATCAGGTCGGGCGGCGTCAAAACGGCGGCAAAAACAAAGGCAATAACAACAGCATATCGGCGTTTCTTCGCCAAGCTATCGGCCGTCACGATCCCTGCACGTGCCATCAGCGTAAGCAAAACCGGCAACTGGAAACAAAGACCGAACGCAAAGATAAGCTTCATCACCAAAGACAGATATTCATCGACTTTGGCTTCAAGCTGAATTGCTAGGTTGGATGCATCACCGACCTGCTCAAAACTCAGGAAAAACTTCCACGCCAGCGGCATAATGAAGTAATAAACCAAAGCCCCGCCTGCCAAAAACAGAACAGGTGTCGCAAACAGGAACGGCATGAAGGCCGATCGTTCGTTTTTATACAGGCCCGGTGCGACAAAAGCCCAAAACTGCGACAAAAACACCGGGGTTGAAACGAAACAAGCGGCAAAGAACGATACTTTGACATAGGTGAAGAACACTTCGGTCAAAGCCGTATAGATCATGCGTCGATCCGGCCCCATGATTTCTGCCAGCGGTCGTACGAGGAAACCATAGATATCCTCGACGAAATAATAGCAGAGCCCAAAGGTCAGAAACAGCGCCAAGACAGCCCATGTCAGGCGATTTCTTAGCTCTATCAGATGCTCCATAATCGGCATCTGCTCGTCATGCGATTGCATGTTCACGCCTGGCTCTCCGGGTGGTCTTTCTTTTTGCTATTAGCAGCTGACGATTTGGTATCTGACGACTTGCTTTCAGTAGCATCCGGTTTTTCGTCCGAGCCACCACTGTCCGCCGGCTTTGCCTCAGATGCCTTCGCATCTGTTGCTTTGCCGTCGGCTTTGGGTGCGCCAATCGTCTTTTCCATAAAGTCGGTCGGGTTAGTACTGGCACTGCTCACCTGCTTGCGCAGATCATCAAGTTCCGCTTCGCGGATGATGTCATCAATGCCACTTTGGAATTCGCGCGCCATTCCGCGCACTTTTTTCCAGTACCCCGCCAACTTGTACAGAAGATGCGGAAGCTCCTTGGGGCCGACGACAAATAATGCCACGACGGCCACAAGAGCCAATTCGGTCCAGCCGATATCAAACATATGACACGCCTATCTGAAGGAAACCCGACAGACGATCAGGATTTCACTGAATCCTTGTCTTTGCTCTCGGTCGAAACCGATGCAGAGGTCGTGTTTTCGATGGTCTTGGCCGAAGCGCCAGCATCGTCATCTTGTTCTTTTTCGTTAATGCCCGCTTTGAAGCTCTTGATGCCCTTACCCATGTCGCCCATCACTTTCGGCAGTTTACCTGCGCCAAAGATGATCAGGACAATCGCCAGAATAAGAACAATTTGCCAAACGCCAATACCCATAACTTCTTTCTCCAAAGATCCGTTCTGCCTTCCGGCGTTATGCACGGATAATGGCAGAAAGCCCCCCACTGTGCAATGCGACGGATGGGTTAATACCCGTGATTGCAATCCAATTGTAATTTAGCATTCTGTCCCGGTTAGATTTCAAGGGACAGTTGGCCGTATCAGGACATAGGAAACACGAAGGTCATCTCAGGATCAAGCGTAATAGCGACCGAATTCTGATTTAATGTCGAAAAGCGCCGTGGCACGCGTGCATGAATGTGCCCGCCCTTTTCCAGCGTCAAATGCATCAGGTTGACTTCACCCAATGCCCGCACAGCATCAACATTGGCCATGATATCGTGACCATTTACGGAATCACCGACATGAAGTCCTTCGGGACGCACCAACACGTCAACCTCGGTTCCATCGGCAAATTCATCGGTGGTGATCTGACCGACCGGTGTTTCAATAATGCCATTGCGCACGGTTGAGGCAAATTGGTTCACTTCGCCAAAGAATGACGCAACAAAACGGTTTTCCGGCTGGAAATAAAGCGATTCCGGCGTCCCGTCCTGCATGACCTGCCCTTCGTTCATCACGATAATACGGTCGCCCATATACATCGCTTCCTGAGGATCATGGGTCACCATGATGGTTGCAATACCGGCATTTTTCAAAACATGAAGGGTCGTATCGCGCAAATCTGCGCGCCGTGCGACATCCAGTCCGGAAAACGGTTCATCAAGCAACATGATTTGCGGGGTTGGCGCCAATGCGCGGGCCAATGCAATCCGTTGCTGCTGACCACCTGAAAGTTCGTGCGGATAGGCATCGGGGTATTCTGACATGCCAACCTGTGTCAGCGCACGTTCAACCGCCTCACGGCGCTGAGCGTCGCTAAAATGCTTCAGGCCAAAGCCGATGTTCTTGGCAACCGTTAAATGCGGAAACAGTGCATAGTCCTGAAAAACCATACCAACGCCGCGTTTTTCCGGTTCAACATAGTCACCCGGGTGGGCCACGATCTGATCATCAATGGCAATTTGCCCGAACTGAAGTTTTTCAAGCCCCGCCGCCAGACGCAGCGCAGTTGTTTTTCCGCAACCAGACGGGCCAAGCAAACAGACAATTTCTCCTGGGGCGACATCGAAACTAATGTCGTTCAGAACCCGGTTGGAACCGAATTCGTGACTGACATTCGACATCCTCAAACCGTCGGGCATCAACAAACTCTTTATCTGGACGTGGTCAACGCACGAAAGGTGCAAATGATTAGCGAAATCTTTCACAGAACTTAAGCGCCCGCCGCCCTTCTTGCAAGGCGCAGAATAACTTCGGTTACCGGACCCTAAACGATCAGGTCTCCGAAACCTCTTTTTCATCAAGAAGATTGGGATTGTCGGAATAAATCGTCTCGTCAAGTTCTTCGAGATTGCGCGTCGTCAGGGCTTCTTCGACAACAGAATCGGTCACTTCACCGTCATCAACAAGGTCAGGCAATGCTTCGTCATCAGAATTCGCCCCATACCGGCCCATTCCCGGACGGCTATCAAGCAGGCCCGCGGCCTTAAGGTCTGCAAGACCAGGCAAATCATCACGGTTTTCAAGACCAAAGTGATCAAGAAACTCATCCGTTGTCGCCCAAAGAACCGGCCGCCCCGGCACACGTTTACGCCCACGTGGCCGGATCCATTTGGCTTCCAGCAGGATATCAAGGGTGCCCTTGGACAGCGCCACACCACGGATTTCCTCAACTTCGGAACGGGTAACCGGCTCGTGATAGGCAATGATCGCAAGCGTCTCGAGCGTTGCACGCGTCATTTTCTTGGCTTTTTCGACCTCGATATGAAGATCACCGGCAAGATCAACAGCGGTGCGAAACGCCCATTTATCGCCAACCCGGTTCAGATTGACGCCGCGTGATGCGTATGAGTCCTGCAAAACCGTCAGCACGTCTGAAATATTGGTTCCTTCGGGCAAACGTGCGGCAATGACGCGTTCGCTGATCGGGTCTGCGGATGCAAACAGCACAGCCTCGACAATGCGGACATGCTGAAAATCGACTTGCGGGCCGGTTTCGACCCCATCGATTTTAAGCTGCGCGTCACCGGTTACATCATTTGGCATTCACTTACCCCTGCCCCTTATTCTTCGATCAAATTATCATAGGGTCGATCATTGCGGGGCAAATCGCCCTCGCGCGGTTTTTGGGGCGACCGCAACATGATCGGACCAAATGTTTCTTCCTGCGAGATTTCCAGCTCCCCATCCCGGCACATCTCAAGGCTGGCAACAAAATGGGCCGCTAAGGCCGACCGGGCTTTTAAAGGGGATCCCAAGCCATGGGGCATAAACTCAAGTAACTTGGTCCAGGTCGGCACAACACGCCGCCCAAACAGATCGCGCAACCGCCGGATCGCATCATCCATCGCATAAAGGTCAAACGCCTCAATCTCAAGCGTCTTGGCTTCTGACGTCAACATGATCTGGGCATAGGATTTCAAAAGATCATAAAGCGACGCGTCATAGACAGATGCCGTTGTCACGCGAATGTCCTCAGGTGCGCCCCGGGCAAAGAAATCACGCCCCAGATTGGGCTGTGCCAGCAACTTTTCACCGGCCGCCTTCATCGCCTCAAGACGTTTTAGCTGGAAGGCAAGTAGCTCAGCCATTTCTTCGGCGCTGAGCTCGTCCTCGTCGTTATCTTGCTTGGGCAACAGTAATCTGGATTTCAGATAGGCCAGCCACGCTGCCATCACCAGATAATCCGCCGCCAGTTCAAGCCGAAGCCCTTCCGCCGTATTGATAAATTCAAGATATTGCTCGGCCAGATCAAGGATCGAAATCTTGATGATATCGACCTTCTGATCACGGGCCAGTTCAAGCAGAACATCAAGCGGGCCTTCAAACCCGTCCAGATCAAGTATCAGGCGTTCGGCAAGGCTCGGTTCATCATCGTCGACCGGTTTCTTGTCGAACACCTCATCTGGAATTTCCAACTCGAACTGGTCTGCCATCTATCCCCCTGCCAAAACCCGCGTATCACAGCGGAAATCAGGCAAATATCGCTGCCAGAAAATGGACCAACGCATTGGCCGGTTCAATCACCAACCACTGAAAGATCGGAAGGTAGATGCCAAGCTTTGATGTCACATATGGCAACAAGAATACCAGACCGATCAAAATGATCATGCCGGTTTTTTCCATACGCGCCAAGACCCGAGCAATCGGAAGCGGTGAAATCGCAGTAAGAACCCGCCCGCCATCAAGTGGCGGGATCGGCAGCATGTTAAACACTGCAAGAATACAGTTCAGCCAGATCGACTGGTTGAGCATCGTACCAAGCCAGTCATTGACCGCCGGGGAGAAGCTTGGCAACCCAACCAGAAGCAGGATCGATACAATCGCCAACAAAACATTGGTCAACGGCCCGGCAACAGCAACGCCAATAACCCCAAGACGTTGGGGATGCAGACGATGAAACGCCACGGGCACCGGCTTGGCATAGCCAAACAAAAACGGTGCCGCGGTGATCAACAACAATGCCGGGATCAGGATGGTGCCAACCGGATCGATATGGCGAATGGGGTTCAGGCTTAACCGACCAAGCCGCTGGGCGGTATCATCGCCAAACAATTTCGCGGCAAACCCGTGGGCTGCTTCATGCAATGTCACAGCAAACAGTACCGGCACAACCCACGTTGATGCCGAGATAATAAATTCAATCGCGTTACTCACGTGCCGGTATCCTCAGCCTGCCAAACAGGCGCAAGAAGATCGGCAAGACGCATCCGCCAATCTGTCAGTTGGCTTGATGATGGTTTGTCGATTTTGAAACTGGAAATATGATTGGTAAAGTTTTGCGACCGCAGAAGTGCCGCACCGCTCAACAACGGCGTCATGGAAACGACTTCTTCCATCTCGGTGCGTTTGCCATTGCAATGAAGCGCAATGTCACAGCCCGCACTCAGACATTCATGCGTGCGGCTTGCAATCGAACCACCCAACGCCTCCATTGACAGATCATCACTGATCAAAAGGTTCTCAAAGCCGATATCACCCCGAATAACATCATTGATAATCGTCGCGGACACCGTGCCGGGCCGTTGATCATCAATCGCGGTAAACAGCAAATGGGCCGACATCGCCGCCATAACGTCTTTCATCTGACGAAACGGTGCGAAATCAAGCTCGGACAGCTCGGCATGCGTGGCACTGACAATCGGCAGGTCCTTGTGACTATCGACCGCAGCACGGCCATGTCCGGGGATATGTTTAATGATCGGTGCAATCCCACCATCAAGCAACCCGGCGGCAACCGCACTGGCCAAAACCACAACGCGGGCCACATCCGCCCCATAAGACCGGTCGCCGACAACATCGCTCATGCCCGGAAAACGTAAATCAAGAACCGGCGCGCAGGTGGTGTTAAACCCGGCTTCGCGCAAATCCATCGCCATCAAACGGGCATTGATATAGGCCGCTTCACGGGCGTCTTCGGGGGATTTGTCAACCAACTCACCAAACACACCGGCAGCCGGGATTTTACGCCAATGGGGTGGCTTAAGCCGCATCACACGGCCGCCTTCCTGATCGACAAGTATCGGGACGTTGTTTTTGCCAACAACATCACGCAGTTGATCGGTCAGGGTGCGTATCTGATTGTGGTCTTCGACATTTCGCGCAAACAGGATAAAGCCATAAGGATCGGCTTCGCGAAAGAAGCCCTTTTCCCAATTGCTCAGTTCCGTTCCGCCAATCCCGAGGATACAGGCGCGCGGCTTTTTAACTTCAAGGCCGGACAATCAGGCACCCCACTTTGCGTTGTTTCAAATCACCACACAGCTTTTCTGCCGTCGAGGCATCGGCAACCGGGCCTGCCTGCAGGCGATAGTAAACCCCTTTGCCTTCAATCTCGGTACGCTGCACGAACATCTGAAGGTTACCCAACAAGTCTTTGTTTTTCGACGATAATCTTTTCCATTCCGCCGATGCTTTGTCTTCTTCACGAAGCGACGCCAATTGAATGCGAAAATCTCCGGTTACCGCGGGTTTCTCTTGCGGTTTTTCCGGGGACGTTGCTTGCGGTGTTTCTTTGGCCCGCGCATCAACCGCGGCAATCGCCTTTTCGGCGTCACTCATCGTATCTGGGGCCTTAATTTCCGGCGCGGCCATGCCCGAAGACGTATCCGTCGCATCCGCTACATCATCAGCAGGGTTTTCGGTTGCAGGGTCGACTTTCACGTCACCCTCAACGGCCTCGCCATCATTCGATGCTGCCACATCCGAAGACTTCGGTGCTGTTGGCATCACATCCGGCGTGCGCGGCATATCTGGCAGTTCCTGAAGCACGACATCCGCGTCCGGATCAACGTCGCTTAACTGGTCATAAACCGTCGTATTTCGGTGGGGCACTTCCATCCCGCCCGGATCTTCGGGCCGTAGCTTGATCGGGGCAGGATCAGGCAGAAGAATGGGCAATTTCCCATCATCCTGAATGGGTTGTCCCTGATTGTAAAACCAGTAACCTGCCCCGCCAAGGCCGCCGATCACAACAGCCGCCCCGAAGAACACGGTCATAATTCCCTTCAACTTGCTTTTGCCAGCACCCGGCTCGTCTGCATAGTGGGCTTCGCGCTCGGCATGAAGGTTGTTACCGTGTTCTTCGTTCATATTTTACATCTCCTCGACAGGCGTGACACCAATCACATCAAGACCCGATGCGATGACGGTGGCCACAGCACGGATCATCGCAAGACGCGCCAATGTCGTCGCCAAATCATCGGCGATGATAAAGCGAAGTTCGGTATTGTCGCGTCCCTTGTTCCACAATGCATGGAATTCAGCTGCAATTTCTGTCAGGAAAAAGGCAATGCGATGGGGTTCATGCGCGGTTGCAGCCTGCTCGACAATACGCGGCCATTCTGCCATCCGGCGCACAAGAAGCTTTTCCTCGTCTGAAGACAACAACGACAGGTTCGCAGTCTCAAGCGTTTTTAACGAAAAATCCTGCCCCGGGAAGGCTTCTTTGGCCTGACGGAAGACCGAGCTTACCCGCGCATGCGCGTACTGAACGTAAAATACCGGGTTGTCTTTGGACTGTTCCGTCACTTTGGCGAAATCAAATTCAAGCGACGCATCGTTTTTGCGCGTCAGCATGATGAACCGGACAACGTCCTTACCAACACGTTCGACAACATCGCGCAGCGTGACAAACGTCCCGGCACGCTTGGACATCTTAACCGGCTCGCCCTTATCAAACAGGCTGACAAGCTGACAAAGCTTCACGTCCAGATCACCTTCGCCACCTGTGATGGCTTTGGTTGCTGCTTTCATGCGTTTGACATAGCCACCATGATCGGCGCCAAACACGTCGATCATCAGGTTAAATCCGCGCTCATACTTATCAAAGTGATACGCAATGTCGGATGCAAAATAGGTCCAGCTGCCATCGGATTTCTTCAACGGCCGGTCAACATCATCACCAAAATCGGTGGCGCGGAACAAGGTTTGCGGGCGCGGTTCCCAATCTTCGGGCGTTTTGCCTTTTGGCGGCTCCAGCACACCGACATAGATATCACCCTTTTTCTCAAGGTGTTCAAAGGCCGATTGAACCTTGCCTGCCTTGACCAGCCCGTCTTCGGACGTAAAGACATCATGTGCGACGCCCAGAAGACGCAAATCTTCCTTGATCAACAACATCATCTCGACAATGGCAAAGGTCCGGAACTGCTCAAGCCAGTCGGCTTCGGCGGCGTTAACCCATTTATCACCTTCGCGCTCGGCCAGCTTCTTGCCCGGTGCAACCAGATAATCGCCCGGATACAGTCCTTGCGGAATTTCACCAATGTCTTCGCCAAGTGCTTCGCGGTAGCGCATGTGAAGCGACCGGGCCAGAACATCAACCTGCGCGCCGGCATCATTGGTGTAATATTCCTTGGTAACAGCATAGCCCGCCTTGGCCAGAAGATTGGCCAAAACGTCCCCGACCACAGCCCCCCGGCAATGACCAACATGCATCGGCCCCGTCGGGTTGGCTGAAACATACTCGACGTTGATTTTTTCACCCTTGCCCAGATCGCTGCTGCCATATCCGGTGCCAACTTTTAGCACTTCGGACACCTGTGACAGCCAGAACTGATCGGCCATGCGCAGATTAATAAAACCCGGCCCGGCGATTTCGACCGTGTCGATGTGATCAAGCAATCGAAGTTTTTCAGCCAGTTTTTCGGCAAGGTCGCGTGGCTTCATGCCCGCAGCCTTTGACAGAAGCATGGCGGCATTGGTCGCGGCATCCCCATGAGACGCATCGCGCGGCGGCTCTACCGTCACGCGCGCGGTGTCACTTCCAGTAGGAAGAACACCATCATTCTCAAGGGCGAGAAGCTGTTTCTCGATGTCGCTTTTCAACAGGCTGAAAACATTCATAACTTTGGTCTTTGCATATTTTTGTTTGTGGTCAATCGGACCATGTGACTGCGGCTGTTTTGGGACATTTCCGACCAAAAGGCAAGCAACGGGTCTTTCGAATGCCTACAGGTTTTGACATTTCAGCCATGCACGCTAAATAGTGACTTAAATACTATGATCTGACCGTGCTATGATGTCGCCAAGGATCGTAACGACCCCCGCCATAAATCTGGCGGGTTGAAGATCAAGGAGTATTGAATGACCGAAGCTTCACAGCAAGTCCAGATGACCGAAAGTGCTGCAAATCGTATTCAGGAACTGATCGTAAGCGAAGGTGCATCAAACACGATGCTCCGCTTGCAGGTTTCCGGCGGCGGTTGCAGTGGTTTTCAGTACGAATTCTCACTGGATGCTGACACCACTGACGAAGATTGCGTTTTCGAAAATCACGGTGCGAAAATGGTGATTGACGAAGTCTCGCTCGATCTTCTGGGCGGTGCAGAAATTGATTACGTCCGCGAGTTGGTTGGGTCCGCATTTCGTGTGAACAATCCAAACGCCACGTCATCATGTGGTTGCGGATCGAGTTTCTCGATTTGATCCGTACCGACAAAACGATTTATAGAACGGGGTTCGTTATTGCGAACCCCGTTTTGTTTGACCAAACTTATCTGATCCCATTGGAATCGAGGCCTGAATGAAAATCGCTACCTGGAACGTCAATTCAATCAAGGCCCGCCTGCCCAATGTTATTGAGTGGCTGCAAGAAGCCAAACCCGATGTTGTCCTGTTACAGGAAACCAAGACGGTTGATGACGGTTTTCCGGCGATGGAAATCGAGGATCTTGGCTACAACATCGCGATTCACGGCCAAAAAACCTATAACGGGGTTGCCATCCTGTCGAAATATCCGATCGAGGATGTTGAACGCGGCCTGCCTGGCAATGATGACGACGAACAAGCCCGCTACATCGAAGCGACGATCAGTTCCCCCCATCCGGTGCGTGTGGCATCCATCTATGTCCCGATGGGAACGGCTGTTGGCGATGAAAAGTTCCACTACAAACTGAACTTCCTTGATCGCCTGATCACGCGGTTTGAAAAAATTCGTGCTGAGGGCGAAGCTGCGATCATGGGGGGCGATTACAATATCGCGCCGGACGATTCGGATGTTTATGATCCGGCAAAACTGCACGAAGCGGTCTTATGTTCGACAACCGAACGCAAACGTCTGCGCACCATGATGAACATGGGCTACACCGACGCGTTCAGAACCTTCAACCCGAAGGGCCATCAATACAGCTGGTGGGATTACCGCGCGGGTGCGTGGAACAAGGACAATGGTTTGCGCATTGATCACCTGCTGCTGACCCCGGCCGCCGCAGATCGCCTGAGTGCGTCGGACATTGACCGTGACCCACGTGGCAAGGAAAAGGCATCCGATCACACCCCGGTCTGGTGCATGATCGACGATTAACGTCTTTGGCTGGCACCATACCGCGCCAGAACCACTGTCAAACATCACAAAGGGCAGCACCGAAACCGGGCTGCCCTTTGTGTTTTGTCTTTATCTTCACCAATCGCCAGACTGGCGTGCAGGTTCTATTCCGCTGCCTTTTGCATGGCGGTGCGATAGGCAACGATATCTTCGATGCTGATCACAACCATATCATGCTGTTTGGCATAGGAAATCAGCTCCGGCAGGCGCGCCATCGTCCCATCGGGGTTTGTGACCTCACACAACACGCCAGACGGCTTAAGCCCGGCCAAACGCATCAGGTCAACCGTACCTTCGGTGTGGCCACGACGTTCCAAAACACCACCTGCCCGCGCACGCAGCGGAAACACATGGCCCGGACGCGCAAGATCGGATGACTTTGCACCATCGGCAATGGCTGTTTTGACGGTGGTCACACGATCCGCCGCCGACACCCCGGTCGTCACACCGACCTTGGCCTCAATCGTGACGGTAAAGCCCGTCCCCATGCTTGATGTGTTATCCGCAACCATCGGCGGCAAATCAAGGGCCGTGGCTTTTTCGTCTGTCAGACACAGGCACACAATGCCGCTGCAATCGCGGATCAGCATCGCCATCTGTTCGTTTGTCAGATTTTCTGCGGAAAAAATAAGATCGCCTTCGTTTTCGCGATCTTCGTCATCGACAACCAGAACACCTTTGCCTTGGCGGATGTCAGCAAGTGCACGTTCTAAACGCTCTTGCGGATCGCCAAAGGTCGAAAGACCTGATTCCTGATGAACACTCTGATTCATAACCGTCCTCCTCGGATGGCGGCTTACGAATCAGGGCACAAAAGAAAGGCCCGGCATATTGGCACACTGCACCAGATACCGGTCGTAGACAAAAAGCAATTCACACCCAACCGGGTGATCTTGCCTGTCACGCTTTATCCTCTCCCATCCGGACTATTACCGTCGGCTCCGGATTTACACCGGATCTGCTGACCCTGCTGACCCAGATGGATCAACAGGCGCTCGCGGGCTTTTCAGTTTCCTGAATTTACCGCCGGTAGGGACTTGCACCCTGCCCTGAGAATAAGCGCCGTGTTTCAACGACAAACCTGATCAAAATTGATCAGGTACGCGCGCACTTTAGAAAAGCTCTGCGCGCTTGTCAAACCTGTTAAAACACGACCAAACGCATCCTAAACGCACGGTTTAGACTTCTGAGAGAACCTTCCCCAGCCGGAAATGGAAATCGCATCCGTTTTTACGGGCCTCACGCGGTGCCCATTGGCAAACCGCGCAGCGTTTGTCTGATGATCGTTTTGGGGTTTTGCATTCCTGCTTAAGATACGGGCCAAGCACCGCATCGATGTAGGTTCCCTGAAACGCTTCAACGCCAAGACTGCGCCCCATACGAAGGGCTGTGCGGCTATCACATCGCGTCAGGATCAGGCTCTGATCTACAAACAGATTGGCAAATTCCCGAAGCCGCTCGGTAACTTCTGTGCGGCGTGACCCGATAATGTTCTGATCCCAGATTACCTTGACGAAATCGACATTCATTTTTCTGGGCGACAAAAATTCAAGTGCCGGAAGTGTAATGCGATCTAGGCCAACACGAATCCCAACTGATTTAAGAAACGCGCAGGCATCTTCGAACTCCCACCAATTGGCAATCGCATTTTCCATCGAAAACTCAACTGCCAAATTCTCAGTCAATTTGCCATTCCCCGACCCGATAAAATCACTGAATGTTTCGCTCAAGACGGTTTGCACCTGCATGTTCAAATGCAGCCGGTCCGGGAAAATCGATGACGCAATCGATTGCGTCACATCCATGACCTTTTCATCGAGAACCCGCGACAGGATTTCAAGCTCTCCGGGACCTTCAAGCAGAAAACTTGCAAGGTGGTGCTGACGCAAATAATCAAGCGAACAATAAAGTTCATGGCCGAGAATTTCGCGACTGTTGTCGTGGACGCCAACGATGGCTTGGCGACGACAGGAATCGAAAACCGCATCTACCGTCACGGCACCACGCAGCATTTCTGCCATATCAAATCGTTGCGATGGCTCGTTTGAAAAATGGCCTACGGCTGGCAATCCCAGTAATTCCAAAACCTGTTTCTCGTCCGTTGGCCACTGGAACCGGCTCCAAAGTGTGTCGGGTATATGGCCAAGACCTTGCCGTTCAATGACATCGGAAAGGGTCTCACGAACATGGTCGACAAAGTTATCATCACCTTCCGCCCATTTCCCGCCACGTACAAAAGCAACCATCCCGTTTTCAAGACGATGGACCTGCGTGTTTTCTGGCAGATGGTGAAATGCATCACGGGTAATCGCCCGATAATCTTCTGTGCCCAAGCGCAAATCCATCGGGATATTAAGAATCCCGAGATGCGGCTTTTTTCCATTTGCGGCATGCTTGCGCAGGCTATCGACAAAACGGCTCAGGGGGACGGCGGGTTTGGCAGCTTGGGCGGTCATCGGCAATCCTGATCTTAAGGCAAGGACGCGATACTGACAGCCGTTTATTAACTTACTCTAAACTCTTATACCATTGCATAGATTACCCTCCACCATTCGTGTCAGCATGGTAAAGATATCTTGGGGCTGTTTGGCATTCCCGATCGGTGCCCCATCCAGGGCCATGACCGGCCTCATTCCCTGTAACGCATTGGCCGTAAACAGCATATCCATCTCGGTCAGCTCAAGTGGTGTTCTCGGGTCAAAACGGGTTTCAAAGCCGTTTGCCTTAGCACAATTGATCACAAAACTACGTGCCAGCCCGCACAGAATACCAGTAGTGCCGTCCGGGGTCCAAAGCGCCCCATCCTTGATCCCAAACAGGTTTGCAATCGTGGTTTCGGCCACAGAACCGTCCACCGACATGATCAATGCGTCATCTGCCCCGGCCTGTTGGGCCTCCTGCTTGGCAACGATGTTATCAAGATAATTCAGGCTCTTGATTGTTCCGGCAACCGACCACGGATTGCGGCGGATTTTTTGCGCCGTTATCAACGTCAATCCGTCAGATGACGGAGCCGGCGTAAAGGGTGCTGTTGTCACCATGATGGTTGGCGTTGGGTTTTCCGGCGGCAACAAGCCGCGCTGACCACTTCCGCGCGACAGAGACAGGCGAACAACCGCACTTTGCAATCCATTGCCCTGACACAGCGTGGCAATAATTTCGGCAATATAATCACCAGATGGCAACACCTGTGACGACAGCCCGATCACAGCGGCATGTGCCGCCAGCCGTTCCATGTGCGCATGAAGCCAGGCAACCGTGCCACGATGGGCACGCATGGTTTCAAAAAAACCATCCCCCAAAAGAAACCCGCGATCCGTTGCAGGAATAACCGCATCTTGCGCGTTTAAATATGTGCCATTCAACCAGACTTGCATATGGCCCTCCGCTTTGTGGCCCTGTGATCTGCCGCAAGTTTAAGGAAATTGGCCAGCAAGTCATGTCCCTGTTCGGTCAGGACCGCTTCTGGATGGAACTGAACGCCATAAATCGGCAACGCCCTATGGGCAAACGCCATCACCTCCCCGTCCGGTCCTGTCGCAGTTTGCGCCAGACTGCCATCAACAGGCAAATCGACAATCAGGGAATGATAGCGCGTCACACGCAAAGGCTGCTTTAAGCCGTTAAAAATGCCATCACCATCATGGTCCACATCCGATGTCATGCCATGTACTGGTCTTTTGGCGCGCGTGACCTTTCCGCCAAAGGCCTGTGCAATCGACTGGTGCCCCAAACACACGCCCAGCATGGCAAACTCCCCGGCCAGATCACGGATCAGCGCAAGGCTGTTACCAGCCTCATCCGGCCCACAAGGACCGGGCGAAAACACCAGCGCATCCGGACAGCGTTCGCGCACCATATCGGTGGTGATTTCATCATTACGGATGACCTCGACCTCCTGATCCAGCTCGCGCAGGTAACGGGCGAGATTGAAAACAAACGAGTCATAATTGTCGATCAAAAGGATCATGGGGTGATCCCCAGCGCTTCGAACATTTTGGCGGCTTTGACCATGGTTTCGGCATATTCATGGTCCGGTTGGCTGTCCGCAACAATGCCGCCACCAACGTTAAATGCCATTCTGCCCTTGTTCATGCAAATAGTCCGAATGGCGATGTTGGTATCCATGCTGCCATCAAACCCGATATAGCCAATCGCCCCGCAGTATGCACCGCGTGTGGTTTGTTCAAGTTCTGTGATGATTTCCATCGCACGTATTTTCGGCGCACCAGTGATGGAGCCACCGGGAAAACAGGCGGCCAAAAGATCAATTGCTGTTGCATCCTCATCAAGTTCGCCAGTCACAGCCGATACCAGATGATGCACGTTGGCATAGCTTTCAAGCGCGCAAATCGTCGGCGTCTTGACCGAATGTGGTTTACAGACCTTGGAAATATCATTTCTTAAAAGGTCAACAATCATAACGTTCTCTGCGCGATCTTTGGCAGATAACATTAATTCTTGTGCCAGTTCGGCATCTAAAATGGGGGTATCACCGCGCGCGCGGGTTCCCTTGATCGGGCGTGTTTCAGCAACGCCGTCCGTCACCTTTAAAAACCGTTCTGGCGAGTTCGACAGAACCGCAACATCGCCAAAATTCAGGAAGGCCCCAAACGGCGCGGAACTCATGCTCGATAGCCTGCGATACAGTCCGAACCGTTCCGGAATGGAATCTTGGGCATATTCCGCCCGAAAACTTTGCGACAGATTTGCCTGAAAAATGTCCCCGGCAAAGATGTACTCAATCACCTTACTCACTGCATGCTGATACGCATCCTGATCAAAGTTGGACGCCCATGTGGTGATATCTGGTTGATGCGGCACATCGGGTACATCAAAAAGTGGGCGGGCCAACCGCAAGTATTTGCGCAACATGGTCATGCGCTCTGCCGCACGTTGGGCGCGTTCTTGGTTTCCTTGTGCAGGCATCCCCGTTGAAATCAACCACATGCGGCGCTGGTGCAGATCAAATGAAATCACAAGATCATAAATACCAACGGCCATATCGGGCATTTCCAGCCAGTCGTCATCGGCAACGGGAAGTGTTTCGGTCTGATGGGCCAGTTCATAGCCAAAGTAGCCGACCACGCCGCCCTGAAACGGTGGCAGGTCTCCCTGCTTTTCGTGGCGATACCGTGCAAGGAGATCGCCCAAAACATCAAACGGGTTGCCCGGCACGGGAAAACCATCAAGGGTCACCTGCCCTTTCTTGGCTGTCAGCTTATGAAACGGTGATACCGCGATATAGGCATAGCGGTCCCTGTCCCCGGAATCGAGAAAATGGCTATCGGCAAAGGGCGCAAAAGCCCCATAGGCATCAACCGGTTCAATAAAGGGACATTCTTCAATCAGCATGGCACGCGGCAGTCTTGCGGGAGTGATGGAACAACGATCCGCACCCAAAGCCAAAAATCAGCCAAGACGCGGGACCGTTTGTATAACGTTGGCGACAATCTATGCGATTCGTCACCGCACAGGGGAAGATTTTTATCGTGGTACGCAAGGTGTTAATTCAAGCCAAGAAAAAAGGGCCAACCTCACTCGGCTGACCCTTTTTCATCGCGTTATTTAAGCCGCATTACATTGCGGCAATACGATCATATGCCTCGTTCAGCTTGGCAAGCGTATCTTTTGCTTCTTCAAGCTTGGCTTTCTCGGTTGCCACAATATGATCCGGCGCGCGGCTGACGAAGTTTTCATTCGACAGTTTGCCTTCCTGACCCTTGATGTATTTGGCTTTGCCCTGGATTTCTTTTTCCAGACGGGACTTTTCAGCCGCCACATCAATGAAATCAGCAACCGAAACAAACACGGTCACACCGTCAACCACGGTCTGGATGGCACCCTTGGCGATGGCTTCGATATCGCCCTGCCCCTTGAAGCCAATTTCGGCAACACGCGCCAGACGCTTAACCTGTGCTTCTTGCGCGTTCACCGCGGCCTTCATCGCATCGGTGGCATCAACCAGATAGATTGGCACCTCCGCCCCCGGGGGAACATTCATTTCAGAACGCACACCACGGATGTCACCGATCAGACGGATCGACAGATCAACTTCGGCCTCGGCCGCACGATCAATCAGGGTCTCGTCAAACTTCGGATAGCTTGCCGACATCAGCATGCTGCTGCGGCTATCAGAAATCTTGTCCCACAGTTCTTCGGTGATATAGGGCATGACCGGATGCAAAATCAGAAGTATCTGATCAAGAACCCATGCGGTTACCGCACGGATTTCGGCCTTGGCCTCTTCGTCATCGCCCATCAGAACCGGCTTGGCCAGTTCCAGATACCAGTCACAGAAAGAACCCCAGACGAACTGATAGGCACTGCTTGCCGCCTCGTTAAAGCGGTAGGCTTCAATACCCGCACCAACCGATTTGGATGCTTCAACCGTTTTACCAACGATCCAGCGACCAAGGGTCGATTTCACGTTCGCCGGATCAAAACCATCCACCGGTTTGCATTCATTCATCTCGGCAAAGCGTGCGGCATTCCAAAGCTTGGTCGCAAAGTTGCGATATCCCTCAACCCGCGATGCCGCAAGCTTGATGTCTCGACCCTGTGCGGCCAAAGCCGTCAGGGTAAAGCGCAGCGCATCACAGCCATATTCGTCAATGAGTTCCAGCGGGTCGATAACATTGCCCTTGGATTTGGACATCTTCTGGCCGTTTTCATCGCGCACCAGCGCGTGGATATAAATATCCTTGAACGGGATTTTCCCATCCATGAAATGCATGCCCATCATAATCATCCGGGCAACCCAGAAGAAGATGATGTCAAACCCGGTCACCAAAACGTCACCCGGATAATATTTATCAAGCTCCGGGGTTTTATCCGGCCAACCAAGGGTCGAATACGGCCACAAGGCGGATGAGAACCACGTATCAAGAACGTCGGTTTCCTGAGTCAGTTCAACGTCTTTGCCGTAATGGGCCTTGGCTGCTGCAATCGCTTCTTCTTCGGTTTCTTCAACAAAGAATTCACCGTCCGGGCCAAACCATGCCGGGATACGATGCCCCCACCACAATTGACGCGAAATGCACCATGGCTGGATGTTGCGCATCCATTCAAAATAGGTGTTTTCCCAGTTCTTGGGTACGAACCGGATACGACCGTCTTCAACTGCCTCAGTCGCCGGCTTGGCCAGAACTTCGGCATTCACAAACCACTGGTCGGTCAGATACGGCTCAATGACAACGTTTGAACGGTCGCCATAGGGCACCATGTGAACGGTGTCTTCGATTTTCTCAAGCAGGCCCAACTCATCCATCTTCGCGACAAGAAGCTTGCGGGCCTCAAACCGGTCAAGACCGCGATATTCCTCGGGCGCTTCATCGTTGATGCGCGCATGGTCATCAAGAATGTTGATCTTTTCCAGACCACAGCGTTTGCCAACTTCAAAGTCATTGAAATCGTGCGCCGGGGTGATTTTCACCGCACCGGACCCTTTTTCAGGATCGGCATATTCGTCGGCAACGATTTTAATTCGACGCCCAACGATTGGCAGAATGCAATACTGACCAATCAAGTCCTGATAACGCTCATCATCGGGATGAACCGCAACACCGGTATCGCCCAGCATGGTTTCCGGACGCGTGGTGGCAACAGTGATAAACTCACCGTCACGGCCTTCGATCGGGTATTTGAAGTGCCAGTAATGGCCTTTGACCTCTTTCTGAACGACTTCAAGATCGGAAATCGCCGTCAGAAGCTTCGGATCCCAGTTAACCAGACGCTTGTCACGGTAAATCAGGTCCTGTTTGTGCAAAGTCACGAACACTTTGCGCACAGCCGCCGAAAGGCCCTCGTCCATGGTAAAGCGTTCACGCTGCCAATCAGGCGAAGCGCCAAGGCGGCGCAGCTGATTGGTGATGGTGCCACCCGACTGTTCTTTCCATTCCCAGACTTTTTCGATGAACTTTTCACGGCCAAGGTCATGGCGCGTTACGTTCTGTTCGCCAAGCTGGCGTTCGACAACCATCTGGGTCGCGATCCCCGCGTGGTCGGTGCCGGGCTGCCACAGGGTGTCCTTGCCGTTCATGCGGTTATAGCGAACAAGAATGTCCTGAAGCGTAAAGGTCAGCGCATGCCCCATATGGAGGCTGCCCGTCACGTTGGGCGGCGGCATCATGATGACATAGGGATCGGCTTTTGATGCCGTGTCACAGGCAAACGCCCCCGACTGTTCCCATTTCTTGTAAAGCCTGTCTTCAACTTCGGCCGGGCTGTAGGTCTTCTCCAACATGGTCTTTTGTCCGCTGGGGTTTTCATCAATCTTAAAAAGAAAAAGCGGCGCACCGTGGGGCGCGCCGCTTAAAGTCGAATGTCGGCTCGCCTACAGGTCTTCGGCGCGGCTCACAATCCGCTCGATTTCCTTTTTCACAAGGCGTTCGATCATATAGGGCAGGTTTTCGTCAAGCCATTCCTTAAGAAGCGGGCGCAGCATATCGCGCACCAAATCTTCAAGCGTGATGTGACCTGCGTTAAGTCCAAGAGCAACTGCGCGTTTCTTTGCAACAGCTTGCGCCAGTTCCGAAATGGTCCCAGTGGCCGTTGATTCCGTCAAATTGGAAATAAGCGGCTCGTCATCGTCTTCGTCGTCATAGACAGCCGGGATCGATGGTTCTGGCTCTGGTTCTTCAAACTCGTCTTCGAAGGGATCGGGCTCCGGCTCGTCATCAAGCGGAGTCTCATCGAAATCGAGCATATCATCAAGTTCAAGCTCTTCTTCGGGCTCGTCAAGCTCAAGTTCTTCGGGTTCTTCGTCAAACTCAAGCTCTTCAGGCTCTTCATCAAGAACGAGCTCGTCAATTTCTTCTTCCGGCTCAGGTTCTGGCGCGGGTTCGGGTTCCGGCTCTGGTTCCGGCTCTGGCGTTGGTTCGGGTTCAGGAGCGGCTTCCTGTTTTTCTTCATCCCCCTCATCGGCAAGAATTTTGCGGATGGACTGGAGGATGTCCTCCATTGAAGGTTCTTGTTGCCCGTCACTCATAATTAAACTTCCGCACTAGTGTCATTACCCAGACCGATCCGTCCCCTGGTGCGGACGGGATACAAAAGCATCCCGTCCTGGCGCCCTAACAGGTCAGTCTGTTCCCCACCACTGGTCCTTGACTTTATTATAGTTGGACTCAGTGTCATAAACGTCCACAGGCAGACCAAGCACCTGCGCATTCAATGCGCCCATGGCTGCCTTAACCTGGAATTCGGCAACGGCAGCATCACGGCGCGATCCGACAAGATCAACACGTGCCTGCAAAAGTTCCTGTTCCTGATCAAGGACATCAAGAACCGTACGCGACCCAACAGAGGCTTCGCGCTGAACACCATCAAGAGCAACTTCAGCCGAAGAAACCTGCGCCTGCTGGGACTCGATCCGGGCACGCGCAGTCACAAGCGTTTCCCACGCACTGGTCGCATTTTCAATCACGGCCCGGCGGGCTTCGTCCACCTGCACACGTGCCTGACCTGCGGTCTGCTTGGCGGCACGGACAGAAGAATAAACCGCACCCTGCTGATACAGTGGAACCGAAACCGATGCGATGATGTCCGCACTGTCGACCGTCATATCCTCGTTAGATGCTTCATATGCACGTTCAACACCGGCCGAAAGACTGACTTCCGGATACAGCGAACCTTCGCTCAGACTGATATCAGATTTTGCCGCTTCTTCGGTATAAATGGCCTGCAACACATCAGGATGCTGATCCTGTGCGATTGCCAAAACATCGGCAACACTGGTCGGCAAGCCCGCAAGCGAGTTTGGAATTTCAAGATTATTTGGCGGGTTTCCCACCAGGCGCTCATACTGCGCACGTGTATTTGCCAATGCACCCTGTGCCGAAATCAGATCGGCTTTGGATCCGGCAAGACGGGCCTCGGCCTGCGATACGTCCGTACGTGTCACTTCACCAACTTCAAAACGATCACGGGTCGCCTCAAGCTGACGATCAAGAACGCGCGTATTGTTCTGGTTCAGTTCAACAACAGCAGTATCACGCAGCACATTGAAATATGCCGTTGAGACCTGCAACATCACATCCTGCTCGGTCGAGCGAAGCGAAGCACGTTGCGCCTGAATACGCGATTCTGCACGGTCGGTTTCAGCAGTCGTCCGCCCACCACGATACAGCGGCTGCGTCACATTCAGACCAACGGTATAGGGTGTAAGACTATTATCCGTCTCCGTCCCGTTGACTTCAGTTTCGTTTTCACGAAGACCGGCATCACCAGAAAGCGACACGCTGGGACGCCAGTTTGACAATGCCTGCGAAATTTCTTCATCGGTCGAGCGCAATGCAGCACGACCGGATTCAAGTGTCGGGTTGCTCTGGTATGCCTTAATAAGAGCGTCCTCGAGGCTTTCTGCAGATGCGCCATGCGCAACCAGTCCCCCGGTTGCCAAAATACTGCAGGTCAGCAAGAACCGTTTTATCATTTATCTACCCTTGTAAAATCCAACACCAAGTCCCGACCCCGGCGCAGTTTCACGTATGGTAACGACGGAACGGAAAATTTCCAACAAAAGAGGCGCTTGTAGCCAAAAAAAGTATTTTGCCTCTTTTTCCGTCGTCACGACCATCAATCGTAGCGTGTCATATCCGGCTCTACTTCAAGCGCCCAGATATCTATACCGCCACTAACATTAAAAACATCTTTAAATCCGCATTCTTCAAGGAGCATCCCCGCATGGCGACTGCGAACGCCATGATGACAAATCACCGCCAGTGGTTTTTCTGGCGACAACTCCCCGACCCTGACTTGCAACTCCGATAACGGAATATGCCGGGCACGATCAATCATGCAAATTTCAACTTCCCAGTCTTCACGTACATCCAACACGTCCAAAGGCTGATCACCCGAAAAGCTGGCAGCAAGTTCACGACAACTTATGTCTCGGACCATTTAGGACAACCTGTTGTACATACGCAAAAAGAGATGCCCGACCAAAGCCGGGCATTCCGAATACCAAATTAGAACACAAAGCTTTCGGTCGGCTCAAATCCCGGAAGATACGGGATGTTGGCATCAAACAGATCGCGATGACCAATAACACCGTTCTCGCGCTCATAAAGACGCGCAATCCCGACTTTTCCTTCGGCGCGCACAACCGCCAGAAGACGACCGCCTTCTGAAACCTGCTCAAGAACGCCTGCCGGAACTTCCGTTACCGCGCCGTCAAACACGATCACGTTATAAGGTGCCTGCTTGGGATACCCGGCGGCCAGATCGCCTTCGACAACAATGACATTGTCATAGTTGGCACTCTGGAAGGTCGCCTCGGCCGAAGCGGTCATATCCTTGTCGCTTTCAACCGCAACAACCGTTTCTGCGACACGCGACAAAAGTGCCGCGCCATACCCGTAACCCGCACCAATAATAAGGGCGACATCCGTCTCGGCAATTTCGGCACACTGCATCAGGCGCGCGATAACCATCGGCTCCATTGCATAGCGACCGCCGCCAACAGCAATATCTTCGTCGACATAAGCAACGCCGCGTTTTGCTTCGGGCAGGAACAGTTCGCGTGGAACTTCCTCCATCGCAGCAATGACCAAGGGATCGGTGACCTTGTTGGTCCGAACCTGATTTTCCACCATGTTATGGCGCGCGATTTGGTAATCCATGTTTATCTGACCTGAAAATTCTCGCGAGAAAAACACCGCAACCGTCTTTATCGTCCCCAAAGCCGCCTGCGATCATTGTCCTGTTTATAGTCAGCACATAAGCACCTGACAACATCCGATCAATGGCAAAGCAGCGATTGCGCAATAAAAACCACAATATAACTGCTTTGCGGCGCGCCTAACGTGCATTCAACCCCATCAAATTTCGAAAATTCAGCCGATGCCGGAATTTCGTGCTTTTGACAGCCTGCATGCAACTCCGATCACAGTGATCCCACCCCGAAATATTAGGAATGTCAGACTTGTAAAGCGATTTGCGTGCAACAACATGACAAATTGCAACTGATCTTAACTCTTGAAAAAATAACCATTAGTATAGTAAACTTATACCAGCAGCCATACCGATAAGGTTTGGTGACAGCAGCCAAACGACGACACACTCATATTTTCTGCGATGTGCCGTTGGGACGCTTGATGATTTTTGTAGGGGGCATCCACACCATGCGTGACAATGGTCAGGTGACGAACCGCGAAGTCCTGATGAAAGACAAGGACATCCTTGTTTCAGGTACAGATACCAGCGGTCGCATCCAATTTGCGAATAAACCATTCGTAGATATCAGCGGCTTTGCCGAAGACGAACTTATTGGCGCACCACACAACACTGTTCGCCATCGCGACATGCCCAAAGAGGCATTCGCCAACCTTTGGGAAACCATCAAATCCGGTCTTCCCTGGCAGGGCCTCGTCAAAAACCGATCAAAAAACGGCGACCATTACTGGGTCCGCGCCAACGTTACCCCGATGATCGAAAATGGTGCTGTCTCGGGCTACGTATCAATTCGAACCAAACCATCCGAAGCCGACAAAAAACGCGCAGAACAAGCCTATGCTGACTTGCGTAACGGCACGGCGCAGAACATCGGCCTTGAACAGGGTGAAATTGTCCAAACCGGCCCAGCCGCACGGTTCAAGACATTCTTTGCGGGCATCAAAGGAAGTCTGACCTTGGCGTTCGGCACCATGGTTTTACTCATTGCAGTGATTGGCGGATATGGCATCTGGGGTGAGTATAAAACGGAACAGTCTCTCGAAAGTTTATACAGTGACCGTATTCGTCCGCTGAACATGCTCAAACAGATATCGGATGACTATGCTGTTTTTGTCGTCGATGCGTCTCATAAGGTTCGAAACGGCAACTTCACTTGGCAAGAAGGTATTGAAAGCCTTGATCTGGCTGAAAACCGCATCAAGGAAAACCTTGATACATACCTTGCCCGCGATCTCGGCCCTGCCGAAGTCCCGATCGTTGCCAACATCAAACAAATGCTCCCCGTCGCAGACGAACTGATTGCCCGTCTGCGCGGTATTTTTGAAAACAAGGATACAGCAGCTCTTGATGCACTGGTGAAGGACGAGCTCTATCAAAAAATTGATCCGCTAACCGAGCTGATCGGTAACCTGTCAGTTCTGCAAAACGATATTGCCTCAACCAGCGTTGATGATGCTAAAGAACAGTTCTTCTTTACCCTAGTTCTGCAACTCGTATTGGTTTTCTTGGCAATTGCGCTGGCTATCATTTATGGCGCCTGGTTGATCAGAAAGCTTCGCAAACCGCTCGAAGCGATGGAAGTACATTTCGATGCCATTGCGCGCACGGACACCTCTCATCTGATTGACCTTCCGACCGTGACCGATTTTAAACCTGTCACACAGCAGTTGCGCGCGCTGCACGCCAAACTTTGCTATGCAAAACTTGAACGTGAAGAAAATGAAAGCAAAGCAGCCACCCAGCGGGTTGGTGCTTTGCGGGGGCTTGCTGAAACAGTTGAAAAAGAACTGCAAAAAGTCGTACAGGCCATCATCGACCAAACCCAGCGCCTGAATGAATCAGCGGGTCAGATGGCCGGATCGTCGGAAAAAGTTTCGGCAAACTCGGAAAGCGTTGCCGCAGCAGCCCACGAAGCACTGGCGAATGCGGAAACTGTATCAGGCGCGTCCGAAGAACTCGCCGCATCCATCCGCGAAATCACCCGCCAGATCGAAGAAGCAACATCCCTTACCGCCGAGGCCAACGCAGCGGGTGAAAGTGCCGAACAAACAGTCAGCTCACTCAAAGACAGTGTTGACCGCATTGGTGAGGTTGCCGAGCTTATCGGTGATATCGCGGCACAAACCAACCTGCTTGCACTGAACGCAACGATCGAGGCGGCCCGCGCCGGTGACGCTGGCAAGGGTTTTGCCGTGGTCGCCCAGGAAGTCAAAAATCTTGCCAATCAAACCGCCAAGTCAACCGATGAAATCACCCGTCAGCTGGGTGAAATTCAGAATGTCACCGGATCTGTTGTCACAACAGTTCAGCAAATGACGGCAAGCATCCGTCGGGTTGATGAGGTCGCATCAAACGTCGCGGTTAATGTGCGTCAGCAAGATGACGCAACTCAGGAAATTGCGCGCAACGTCGTCCAGACAGCCGAAGCCTCCAACGAGGTAACCGAAAAGATTGGGCACGTCGCAAGCGAAGCCCAGGAAAACCTCAAACGTGCAGCACAGATGAACAAGATTGCCGAGGAAGTCGAAGAAAGCATCGCCGAACTTCGTGAAACGCTAGTTCGCATCGTGCGCACAGCCACGCCGGAAGTTAACCGTCGTCAAGACCCACGGTTCGATGTTCAGCTTGCCGTTACAGTGACCGTTGGCAGTAAGTCCATTAAAGGTCAGACAATCGACCTTTCCAACGGTGGGACAAAAGTCAGTCTGGCTGAAACGATCCCACAAGGCGCGAAAGGTCAGATCAAGATCGATGGACCGAATGTCACCCTCTCGTTCGAGGCTGAAAACGTTCTTGATACGATTGCCAACCTTGATTTCGCACCAAGCAAAGATCGCGAAGACAAGCTCGCTCCATGGCTAAAGCAGCGTTTTGGCAGCAGCACGGAAAAATAAAAACGTCATCGCCAACAACGATGGCGATGTCATTCAAGGCGCCCGGGATTGCTTTCCGGGCGCTTTTTTCTGTTTTGGGCATGAAATCAACACGCTGGTCGAAAAATCTGGAATTGGGTGCTTGACGGGTCGTATTCGATGGGGCTATACACCGGCCAGCCAACGCTAAGGCGCGATGGCGGAGTGGTTACGCAGAGGACTGCAAATCCTTGCACGCCGGTTCGATTCCGGCTCGCGCCTCCACTGATCCGGCATAGCTCAGTTGGTAGAGCAAATGACTGTTAATCATTGGGTCGCAGGTTCGAGTCCTGCTGCCGGAGCCAAAAAACCCTGGAATTTTGTTCCGGGGTTTTTTGCATTCTGGACCAAAGCAGCGCTTTGCTGTTTCAAAAGACACCCTACCCGACTTTGTTCGTGCGCATGTGTGCGGCATATCCCCATGAGTGATACATTCAGGTTTGATCAAGTTTAACTGCAATGGGCCGATGCCCGACCTTTGGCACCGCAGTCTTAGGACCCTCGCTTAACAGCACTTCCTGCAGTCAAAAACAGCCTTAAGTGCCATCGGCAATGTAATATCGCACCATCGCCCCCTCAATCGGCCTCAACCATATTTCGACATATAAACGCCAACGGATTAACCCCGGCGCGCCATAGGGGTGAAAATTCGCAAAAAGACAAAGAATTGGCCCTTTTTTCGTAAAAAAGGTCTTGCGGGGTTTGGGTCGTTTGATTATACACCTGCCACGCGCTTCAAACGGGGTGCGTACCTGATCCGGCATAGCTCAGTTGGTAGAGCAAATGACTGTTAATCATTGGGTCGCAGGTTCGAGTCCTGCTGCCGGAGCCAATTAAAAGGGGCCGAACTTTATGTTCGGTCCCTTTTGTTTTTAGCCGTCTGATCTTACGGGAGCGCATCACCATGAAAACAGTGAAAATTGAACTGCGCGAAGTCAAGCTCGGCACGCTGTCTGGCGCCAGTCAGGGCTGGTTGATTATCGGTGAACAAGACGTCATTCACGGCATGGTTCATCCGATTGACGGTGAACTCTTTACGATTTCATCCAATACCGATCCCCGCATTCAAGCCTTTGGCTGGTGCCCGATGTTTGACAATCTTGCCCATGTTCAAAATGATCTTGAAATCGCACTGGCGATGCAAACTGCCGATGAAGTCGAACAATGGATCGAGCAATCGGAACGTTATGACGACGACAGCCATCGCGGTCATATGCACTGACCAGCACACGCCGTACCTGACCCGCTCGGACAGATATGTGACAACTCCATAAAAACTTTGTCACTTCAGTGCTTTATTGATGCAAAGCAAATCAATATAATTTGGCCTGACATAACCTCTCGCAGCTGAAACAATAGCATCGGTCAAAACGCCGCTACGACCATAGACGCATTGGCGGATGCACTGAACCGGCCCCAGACATAACGCGGGAACACGGCCATGAGCACGATCAACCTCGACCATTTGTTTAAACCCAAATCTGTTGCCGTCATTGGCGCATCAAACCGCCCCCATTCTGTTGGGCAGGTCATGATGCGAAACCTTTTGGCTGGTGGGTTTAAAGGGCCGATCATGCCGGTCAATCCGCACAGCCAGTCGATTGGCGGTGTTCTGGCCTACCCTGATGTCAACAGCCTGCCAGTGACACCGGAACTTGCGGTTATTTGCGTGCCGCCAAAGGCCGTTGTGCCAACGATGGAATGCCTTGCAGACAAAGGATGCCTTGCCGCGATTGTCCTGACTGCCGGGCTTGGCGCGGAACCCTTTGATGAGACGCGCAGCATCAAACAGGCAATGCTCGATATTGCCGCAAGCCGCAAAATGCGTCTTCTTGGCCCGAACTGTCTGGGCCTTATGGTTCCGGGCATTGGTCTAAACGCCAGCTTCAGCCACCAAAGCATTGAAAACGGCAAAATCGCCTTTGTCTCGCAGTCCGGTGCGCTGTGCACCGCAGTGCTTGACTGGGCGGCCGCACGCGGCATTGGCTTTTCGCATTTCATATCTTTGGGTGAATGCGACGATGTCGATTTTGGCGATGTCATCGACTATCTCGGGTCTGATCCACAAACCCGTGCGATCATGCTTTATATCGAATCCATTCATGAACGCCGAAGCTTTATCTCAGCTGCCCGTGCCGCATCCCGCAACAAGCCGATCCTGTGTATCAAGTCTGGCCGCTTTGCCGAAGGTGCGGCGGCTGCCGCGTCTCATACGGGCGCTCTGGCCGGGGCCGATGATGTGTTTGATGCTGCGATCAAGCGTGCGGGTGTCTTGCGTGTTTATACCGTCAGCGAAATGTTCTCAGCCGCCGAAACACTGTCACGCATGCGCCCGTTCCGGGGCGATAAACTTGGCATTGTGACCAATGGTGGCGGGATTGGGGTTTTGGCCGTCGATGCCCTGATTGAACGGCATGGTCATCTGGCACAATTGAGTGACGATACCATCAGCGCGCTTGATGATGTCTTGCCCAGCACATGGTCACACGCCAACCCGGTCGATATTATCGGCGATGCGCCGGGCGAACGTTATGCCAAGGCCATCGAATGCGTGTTGCAGGACCGCAATATCGACAGTCTTCTGGTCATGCATGCCCCAACCGCGATCACCGATCCGGTGGAAGTCGCGCAGGGCGTAATTGACGTTATTAAAACCAGCAAGAAAAACATTCTGACCAACTGGGTCGGCGAAGCCACCGTCGCCGAAGCCCGCAACATGTTCTATGCCGCAGGCATTCCAACCTACCGCACGCCGGAAAATGCCGTCGCCGCCTTCCAGCACATGGTCAATTACCGCAAACTGCAAGACCTGCTGATGGAAACGCCGCCTTCGATGCCGCGCGACTTTACCCCGCAAATCGACAAGGCGCGCAAAATCATTCATGCCGCCATTCACGCCGGGCGCGACATGCTGACCGAACCCGAGGCCAAGGCTGTCTTGGAATGCTACGGCATCCCAACGGTTAAAACACTCGCAGCCACCTCTGTCGAAGATGCTGTCAAAACGGCAGACGACATTGGCTATCCGGTTGCCCTAAAAATCCTGTCAGATGACATCAGCCATAAATCGGATATCGGAGGCGTGGCGCTCAACCTTGACAGCAGTGACGAGGTTAAAAACGCGGCGACCAAGATGCTGCGTACCGTTGAAAAGGCCTTCCCGACCGCGCGGGTTCGCGGCTTTACCGTACAGGAAATGGTCAAGCGATCCGGTGCGCGCGAATTGATTGTTGGCATGACCACCGATCCGATTTTTGGCCCGGTGATCCTGTTTGGTCATGGTGGGGTTGAAGTCGAAGTTGTCCGTGATCGCGCGATGGCTCTGCCACCGTTAAATATGAAGCTCGCCCGCGAACTTGTTGAAGGCACACGGATTTATAACCTCCTGAAAGGTTACCGCGACGTCCCGGCGGTCAACCTTGAAGACCTCTATATGACGCTGGTCAAGCTGTCACAGCTTGTGGTGCATCTTGGCGAAGTCCTCGAACTTGATATGAACCCGTTGCTTGCCGATAAGGACGGTGTCATCGCCCTTGATGCCCGGATCAAGGTCACACCAAAAGTCATCAGCGACGACAAGCGTCTGGCCATTCATCCCTATCCGCGCCATCTGAAAAAGGAACTGGTGCTCGATGACGGCACGACCTATTTGCTGCGTCCGATCAAACCCGAAGACGAACCGGCGCACTATGAGTTCATGTCAAAACTCACCCCCGAAGACATTCACTTTAGGTTCTTCGGGTCAGTCCGTGAATTGCCCCATTCCGAAATGGCGCGCCAGACACAGCTTGATTACGACCGCGACATGGCGTTTCTGGCCATTGTGCCGGATGGCCCGGAACAAGGCCAAATCCACGGTATGGTGCAGGTTGTCATTGATCCGAACAATGAACACGCTGAATACGCCGTCATGGTCCGGTCCGACATCAAGGGGCGCGGTCTTGGCCGAGTGTTGATGGAACAAATGATCGAGTTTTGCCGCCGCAAGGGGACGGAAACCTTCATTGGTCAGGTCCTGCCCAACAACCGGCGCATGCTGACACTGTGTGAAAAGCTGGGCTTTAGCCGTAAGTATCTGGCCGACGAAGAAGTCTTTGAAGTCACCCTGCCCTTGCAGCGTGAGCCGCAATAGAGAAACTGTCGCCCAAACACAAAAGCCCGGCTCAGATGCCGGGCTTTTTACGTATCGGACAGATCGCTAAATGCGTTTGCCATGGATCTGCTTATACGGTTTCCATCGCCAGTTTAGACTGGATATCCAAAAGCGCCTTTTCCGGATCGATGCCCTTTTGCGTCAGTGCATCTGCCGCCTCACGCTCAATCTTGCGGAGTTCACCCAGCGTTGTTTGAACATCATCAAGCTGCTGTTCAAGCTCGGAAATACGGCGACGCCCGACCAGCATCAAATGCGCAAGTTGCTCCGTCCCGCTTCGCTCGGCGTCATAAAGATCGATGTATTCCTTGATATCCTCAAGCGAAAAGCCAAGCCGTTTGCCGCGCAAAACCAGCATCAAACGTGCCCGGTCACGGTAGTTGTAAACACGCGTGGCCCCTGCACGCTGCGGGGCAAGCAGGTTCTTGGTTTCGTAAAAACGGATTGCGCGCGGCGTAATGTCAAACTCTTCGGCCAGCTCGGTAATACTATAAAGCTTATCGTTCATGATTTTTCTTGTTTGTTAAAGACCATACGACACCATCGCAACATTAAGACAGGCCAGTCAACCTATTTACGCTTACGTCACCATAACACGCCCGATGACGGCCCTAACGGCAACGTCTTGGTTCTGGTCACCTATGGCGCTGTCTTAATCCCGCGCGCTCAAAATTTCGCGAATATATTCAAGGTTGACTGCAACAAATTGCGGTCCCTCGTAGCGTTTCCCATCTGTAATCGCGCCGGGCCACTGATCCTGATGACCTGTCCAAACGGTTCCATCGGGCATCGGGATCGCAAGGTTGCTGTCATATGGTGTCTGATATGCGCGGCGCAGATCAAATCGCCCGGCCAAACCATCCTCAAAAAGCGGCGTTTGCGCACTTCTTGGATCGGCAAGCACGCCCGGATGGCTGTCAAAAACGGCCGGATAGGTTGCGTGGTTCGCCAGATCGCCGGAAAATATCACCGGCAATGGTTCCTCTGCAGACAGTTGAAGGCCATCGGCATCGCCAAAAAACGGCTGATCGGCTGGCATGAAGTCGGTTGGCAAAGCGGATGGATCGGCATGCTCAATCGCATTGCGCGCATTGATCAAACCGCGTGTTGTGCCCTTTTTGATGTATTTCTGACGCAGGAAAAAGCTGTTGTGAAAACAGGCGGATATGAAGTCTGGCTGCGGCACTGAACCGCCCTTACCCAGCTTAAACACAGCCCCGCCGTTATATTCATCGCCTTCGGGTCCCGGGCGGCTATCGAACCAGCAGATATTGCCAAAATAGTACCAGAAACCGCCGCGCACACCGTCCTGTGAAAACAGTTTGTGGCAGTTGTAAAACCGGTTGCGCCCAACCCACCAGCCAACTGCGGTGGCTTCGGGCTCGACAGGATTGTCGCGTATATAGCTGAAATTATTATCAAAAATGCGAACGTCGCGGTTAAAGCTGCCGATTGGGGCAGCAAGGTTTTCGGCGGACACATCCATCCGAACGCCATTGTAACAATCGCGGATATCATTGCGCGCGATCAGGACGTTGCCTGTGATGTCATCGGTCCCGAAAAATGCACCATTGAGGTAGCGAAACGGGGCTTTGCCATCCGGGTGAATATCCCCGTCATGGATGTCATCCCAGCGAATGCTGCGCCAGATTTCATCATCCTGTGTCCAGCGACATTGTGTAATTTCAATAGCTTGCGTTGTCGCACCGTTGGCATACACCGCATAGGTGCCCGCCGTGATATCAAGCCCGGTGAAGCATAGATCATGGCTGTTTTCGATGTACACCGCACTTGGCCATGAGCGGATGATCGACAGGTTCTCGATCCGGATATGGGCCACGTCAATCAGCTTAAATGCGGCGAACCGGTCGCGGCCGGGATTATTCGCTGAAACTGAATAATCTGGCTGATTATTCACTTTTATGTGCGATCCGGTATCCCCGCGCAGGATGATCGGGGCACCTTCGTGACCGCTTCGCGGGAAGACCAATGGCTCGGAAAGGGGGTAATCCCCTGCAACAAGCCGGATCAGGTCGCCCGGCATGCTTTCTTTGACCGCCACATCAAGCGATTTGGTCGGTCGCCATGCGGCATCAACCCAGCATTCCTGCGCGTTTGGTGACACATATACAATCCTCATACAATTCCCTTTCGCCGCCACAGCCTGTGATTTTGCAAATACGATACCGTAAAACCACCGAATGCAAAGCGTGATTGATGCGTTTCAATGACGGCTAGCTTGCAAAATAACGATTCATACCTTTTGCTTTTTTGTATGATTTACTTTATTTCAAAGGGCATAGAACGAACTGAAAGTGTTCGCGTAAAAAAACTTCATAACAAAGGATTGCACAATGTCCCTGCCCTGCGGCTTTTTACCCAAACTTGCCCTTACTCTGGCCATTAGCACTGCGGTCGTTGGCACGGCGCAGGCGCATTTCCAGAAAATGATCCCATCGGCCAATGTGGTCGATCAGGACAGCGGGACGCAGGTGACATTTGATCTGACCTTTACCCATCCGATGACCAATGGCCCGGCAATGGAAATGGTCACACCGTTGCAATTTGGTGTGCAGCACAACGGGGAAAAAACCGACCTTATGTCGTCGCTGACCGCCAAGACGGTGGATGGCAAGGGCGCATTTGACGCCAAGACGACCATCAAGGCACCGGGGGGCTATGCCTTTTACCTTGAACCGGTTCCTTACTTTGAGCCGGCAGAAGGCAAATACATCATTCAATATACCAAAACCGTCATTGATGCCTTTGACGCAGGCGAAGACTGGGACCAGATGGTCGGGTTTCCGGTTGAGATCGAACCATTGACCCGTCCATATGGCATCTGGACCGGTAATGTGTTTTCCGGAATGGTGCGCCACAATGGCGACCCCGTCCCGTTTGCCGAGGTTGAAGTTGAATATGCCAATGACGGCAGTGTCACCTTGCCCAACGCAACATTTGCCACACAGGTGATCAAGGCCGATGCCAACGGCATTTTCCATTATGCCATGCCAAAGGATGGCTGGTGGGTGTTTGCCGCATTGATCGAAGACGGCACGATGGCGGCCCCCAACAGCGAGCAACAAGTTCCTGTCGAGCGTGGTGGTGTGATCTGGGTGAAAACCGACGCAATGAACTGATTGGCGTGACATGCGGGCAGGTTTCCTGCCCGCCATTTTCCGTTGCGACATCCATAAAACAGGCAATCCCGATGACCTCACCCTATCGCAAATTCTTAAGTCTCCTGACCGTGCTGCTTGTTCTGCCGGTTGGGATGGCACAGGCGCATAACTTAAATGTCTTTGCGATCAGCGACGGCGAAGTGATTGAGGGATATGTCTATTTCACCGGCGGCACACGGGCGCGTAATGCGACTGTCACGTTGAAAGACGGTTCTGACACCGCCCTTTTGACGACCACAGCCGACACTGATGGTAACTTTGCCCTGCGCGTCAGCCACCGGGCCGATTATGCCGTTCTCGCCGATACAGGGGATGGGCATATCGCAAGTTTTGCACTGCCCAAAACCGAGTTTTTAGAAACCCTACCCGAGGCAACAGATGTCGACGCCATCACGGTTAGCGCCCTGCATGACGCAGCACCGTTGACCGATGCGGCCCCTACAGTTGCACCGGCCAGCACAGAAGAAGACAGCGATGCCGTTGCAGGTAATGGCAATATCGGCATCAAGGGGCTGTCTGAGGGTGATTTGACCGCCCTGATCAATCGGGCGGTTGCGCGTCAGGTCGGGCCACTGCGCGCCGAGGTCAATGCCTATCGCAATGATGTCCGCATGTCCGATATTCTGGGCGGGATCGGCATTATCATCGGCATTTTCGGTGTCGGCGCCTGGGTGGTTGCCCGCCGTCAGAGCAAGGCATAAGCGTTACTAGACCTGTTCGCCACTTTCGACCGGCCAGCGGCTGTGGTGGCTGTCGATCACAAAGCGATGTTTGTGCGTGACCGGCGGGTGGAAATGTTCGTGGCGATGGCGTTCACCATCGTCAGAATGCGCATCAGCATGATCATTGGCATTCGCCGCATGGGTTTGCGTTCCCGGGTGTGCATGCGTATGGTGCGGATCATGATGGTCATGGGGATGGTCATGCCAAAACCCCGGATGGCTGTGATGAATTTCCAGCGGATCCTTGCGCGGCCAAACTGACATCGCAAGCCCGACCCCCAGCAACGCCATGCTGCCCGACGCCAGAAAGGCAACGGATAAATCAACCAAGCCGCCCAGCCAGCCGACCATGGCGTAGGCCACCAGCCACCCCCCGTGCGACAGCGCAAAGTTTGCCGCAAAGAACGCCGATTTATCGCCGACTGCGGCGGAACGTTGCACCAGCCTGCCGCCCGGTGTTTGAGCAAATGTTGTCCCTGCCCCGGCAATGGCCCAAAGAACGGCATAGAAAACCGCACTGTCAAAGCCGAGCATCATGTTGATGCCCCCAATCAGCATCGCCCCGGCGGCAAACACGATCCCCGACAACATCAATCTGCGTTCGCCAAGCTGATCAATCACCCTGGGGATCAAGAAGGCAGCACACATCGATCCCGCCCCGGCACATGCCAGAAACACCGTTGTCGTGATTTCGCTGCCGCCCAGTACCGAACGGGTCAGAACAACGGTGTTGACGATGATCATTGCCCCGACGCATGACACAGCAAAATAGACCGCCAGCAATCCGCGCAGGCGCGGTGTTTTAAGATAGGCCACCAAGCCAAATAGCGTGTTTTCATAAAACCCGCCAACCCGGTCGGTCTGAGCCGCAGCGGGGATGTTAGCGCTAACAATCAGGATGGCGGAGACAACAAAGGTCAGGCAATTGACGATAAACAGGCTGTCAAATTGCCAGACAAACAGCAAGCCTGCGGCCAAGGCCGGACTGGCAAGGTTTTCAAGGTCATAGGCAAACCGGGCATAGGACAGCCCCTTGGTATATGTTTTTTCGTCATCAAGTATGTCGGGAATGATGGCCTGAAACACCGGCGTAAAACCGGCCGATGCCGCGTTGATGACAAACACCAGAACGAAAATCTGCCAGATTTGATCAACGAATGGCAGACAGAGAACGATTGCGGCGCGCAGCACATCCAAACCGACCAGCCACGCCCGGCGCGGTACCCGATGGGCAATACCGCCCGCGACCGGCGCAATCAGCAGATAGGCGACCATTTTAAGCGCCAGAACAGAGCCCAGAACAAGCCCGGCGTCCTCCCCGGCAAGATCAAATGCCAGAAGCGACAGTGCAACCGTTGTCAGCCCCGTTCCCACAAGGGACGTGATCTGTGCGCCAAACAAGTGGCGAAAGGCAGAAACGGAAAATGGCGACATGGATGAAACCATTCATCAAAACTTACTGAGCGGCGGATGCACTGGCATTGGCGTTGGCGTTGACTGCGTCGTGTCCGCGATCAGCGGCACTGCATTTTGGGGCAGAACGATCTGATAGCTTACCGCTGCGCAGTTCAAGTGTCCGGGTGGCCAGTTTGCGGCGGAAATGCGGGTCATGGGAAATCAGGATCATGGCTTGTGGCAGACCCCGCAGGATTTCTTCAAGCCGTTCGAGGTTTTCTTCGTCCAGCGCATTGGTTGGCTCATCAAGCAGCAACACATCGGGGCGCATGGCCAAAACAGCCGCCACCGACACCAGCCGTTTTTCCCCACCGGATAATTCATGGGTGATGCGTTCACGCAAATGGCGCAGATGCAGTTGATCGAGAACCTCATCAACAATCGCCAGTGCCTCATCGCGGCTGGCGCCAAGGTTGAGCGGACCAAAGGCGATGTCTTCGACCACAGTCGGACAAAACAGCTGATCATCAGGGTCCTGCACAATGAACCCAACCCGACAGCGCAGATCATGAAAATCGGTTTCCTGAACACGTGAGTCACCAAATGCCGATATCCGACCATGATGCGGTTTGATCAGGCCAACCAGAATGCGCAAAAGCGTGCTTTTCCCTGCCCCGTTCGGACCGGTGATGAAAAGTCGTTCTCCGGCATCAAGGTTCAGACTGACACGATCCAGCACCTTTTGCCCGGACCGATAGCCGTACGAAATATCGTTGAGTTCAATAAGCGAAGACATACATTCGATCCAACAGGACAAGTGCGCCAATCATGACGCCAAAACCAACGGCCAGCATGCCGTCACGGACCTTGAATTCCAAATGATCAATCATCGGGAAATGGCCACTAAAGCCACGGCATTTCATGGCCTCAAGCACGCGTTCGGCCCGTTCAAGGGAGCGGACAAGCAACATGCCGAAAAGATAGCCTATCGAGCGATAGGTATGGAATGTGTTGCGCGCCCGAAACCCGCGCAGCTTCATCGCCATGCGCAAACGGTGATATTCGTCATGCAAAACGGAAATATAGCGCACCGTAAACATCATCAGATGCACCAGTGCCGCCGGGCATTTCAAGCGATACAGGGTATGCCCCAATGCTACTGGCGACAGGCCAGACAGCAGGCTTAGCATCATCAGGACAACCGCATTGGCCCGCACACCGATCAAAACCGCATGCATCAGGCCTTCTTTGCTGGCATCTGCCCCCAAAAGCGAAAACATCGGTGTGCCGGGTGTTGTAAAGGGCAACATCACCAGCATCACGATGATAAAACCGTCCATCGCCGCCATGCGCTTTAAGGTCAGGCGCAGAGGAAGATCGGTCAGGAACACGGTCCCAAGGGCGACCAGAAATGCACCAACGGCAAATTCAATCTGATGCAGGGCCACCACCATGACGGCAAACAGGCCCGCCGCCACCACGCGCACACGCGGATCAAATGATCCGACAAACGACGGCGCAGTGCCGCCGCTTGCCTGTACGCCCAATGGCTGGTCATGCCCGAAAAGATGGCTCATGCTTGTTTATCTTTGGCTCTCAGACGGCGTGCTGCGATGTAATAGGCAATTCCGAAGAACCCGAATATATAGCCAATCCCGCCAAGAATCGATTGAAAGTCATTCTTTTCCTTATAGGCGGTGATTTCGCGGCGTAGCGGACGCAACTCATCGCGCACGATGGATGCAATCAAGATTTCCTGTTCCTGAGTGATTGCGACATTCCCGGAGGTCGTATTGGCACTGTCCCCGGTGCCCTTAGCCGTTACACCCGTGGTTGGCGCAAGCTGATCGCCCGCGAGAACCGATGACATTTCGGAAATATCAAAGACAGTCTTGGCAATATGACCCGCACCAAGATCGGCGCGAAAGACATGGTTGACCTGACTTGTCGGCGTATAGGTGAAAAAGCCGTCACTGTCGGTTTTGGTCTGACCAAGCTTGTTGCCCTGCGTGTCGAACACCTCAACCACTGTGTCGGCGGCCATGTCGCCATTGGAAAAACCGATTTCGCCTTCGATATCGGTGCCGCTGGCAAAAACGGATGCGATCACCTTATGTGCCTGTGCCTGTCCGGTTGCGGCGACCAAAAGGAGCACCGTAACGGCCAGCACGGATAGAGATTTAGCCATTATTGGCCTCGCTCGTCGCCGATGTCACTTGTGCAGTTTGCCCGGTGGTCATTGGGTACGGCGCATCATAGACCCGGTCATATGAACGATCAGATGTTGCCATCAGTTCCGGCTTCACCTTGCAAATCAGGTAAATGGCGGCGGCTGAAATCAGGCCTTCGATGATCATGATCGGGATATGGGCAAAGAACACAAGCTTCGCAGCTGGTACGAAACCCTCGCCACTAAGCCCCAATGAGATCGCCACAAAGACGGTCGTTACCGCGATCGAAGACGCCCCGGCAATCCCGCCCCAAATAGCAGCGGTTGTCGGTGAACTTCGTGTGACCAAACCACGAAACGTCAACCCGATCAGCACCGCAGGCAGTGCAATATTGACGGTATTGACGCCGAGAACCGTCAAGCCGCCAAAGCCAAAGAAGACTGCCTGTAACAACAAGCCAACAAACAAGGCGGGGAACGCGGTCCAACCCAGCACAAGCCCTGCCAGACCGCTCATGATCAAATGCACACTGCTTGGACCAACCGGCACATGAATAAGGGACGCAACAAAGAAGGTTGCCGACAGCACGCCGGTTGCCGGAATTTTATCAATCGGCAGTTTTCGCAGGCCAAGACCGAGGCCCGCAACGGCAAGAACACCCCCGCCAATCAAAACTTCAGGAGCCAGTGCCCCGTCAACGATATGCATCTAATTTTTCCCTACACCTATTTCACATCATAGGCGCGAACCCACAGGACTGCATCCTGCGAAAGTTCTTTATCCTGATATTCTTTATCAGGACCACTGCCCAGCGCGGCAAAACCCCAAAAACCGGCCTTGGGAACGCCGAACGTAAAATACCCATTGTCATCGGAAATGGCGACAATCGCACCGCCCGGCATCGGGGACGCTGTTGGTGTCAATGGCTGGTTGGTGACCATATCAGGTTCGGCGGCCATGTATTCGATTTCAATCTCGACCCCGGCGGCGGGTTTGCCTTCGGACAGGACACGGCCGGTGAAGGTCGATCCGGCAACAATGTTGGTCGGACGGTTGAGCGGCAGAATTTCGGTTTTCAGGCCTTGCGCATCCATCCAGTCGGTCGGGATTTCATTGCGGTTGACGTAGGATTTGGTGATCTGCTGGATATAGATATCTTCGCTTTGTTCATAATAAGGTTCGGGCACCACCACCATGACGTAGTCACCACTACGTTTAAGCGTCAATGTGCCGTCATATGCCGCCGCACTGTTTTCAGATCCCTTGAAGGTGACCGGGGAAAGCGTTGATTTTAAATCAATCTTTTCGCCACGATGCACCGCATAGAATTCAAACGGTTCGCCCATATCCATGACATGGCCGTTTTCAAACGGGTGCCAGAAAATCAGTTTAACGGTTTGATCACCGGCTTTGGTGATGTTTACTTCCGGCGTATAGGCCAACTGGAAATGCGCCTGCGCAGAGCCAGAAGCCAGTAAAGTACAGACTGCTGCGACAGCAAGCCTTAAAGGCGTTTTCAACATAGTATCGTCTCTTCCAAAAACGATGTGCACAGGGCAACGGCCCAACGCACAGGGTTAGGACAAGAACGATAGGATGGCTGGAAGCAGATGTCCGGATCGATAAAGAAACCGCATTTTCCCTGCAACCTGACGCTCACCCCGGCGTCCAACAGTTTCACATCAACCAATGTGTGGCTGATGGTCCAAGGCAGGTCTCCTGGCTCGCGGTTTTAAGAACATTACGCCTTCCCGGTGATCACCAGTGGCATGTGCAACGTTCAAGACCGCTTACAGTTGCGGGGGCAGCCGTGGCATTGCTTAAGGGACTTTCCCAAAACGCACCACGTTCCCTTTTAAGCCGATCGGAAAGATCGACACCCAAGACATCGTCATAATCCATCGGCGGTGATGGGGTGTCAACCATTACAATTCATACTTTTAAATATTTCGTCATACGTCCGCAGAAAACTCGACGTTACGCGCCTGCCCCCCTAAGATCAGCCAAACTTCAACACCCAAAATCTCAAGAATAAGGGGCGGATGCGTTATGACACCTGAAACAGTTCTGGTTTTCTGGTTCAAGGAACTTGATCAGAAGCAGTGGTTCGAGAAGGATCTGGCGCTTGATCGTCATATCACCGAACGGTTTGCCGATTTCCATGCGGCGGCCAGTGCGGGGGAATTTTATCGCTGGCGTAAAACCGCCCATGGGCGTCTGGCGGAAATCATTGTGCTTGATCAGTTTTCACGCAACATGTTTCGCGACAGTCCTGCATCCTTTGCCACCGATACACTTGCCCTTGTTCTGGCACAGGAAGCGATTGCCGCAGGGGCAGACAAGAAGATTGTAAAACCCGAGGAACGGGCATTCTTGTATATGCCCTATATGCACTCGGAATCCGAGGCAATGCATGACATTGCGATGGAACTGTTTGATCAGCCCGGCCTTGAAAACAACCTGAAATTTGAAATCAAGCATAAGCAGATCATTGACCGTTTTGGTCGCTACCCGCACCGCAATGATATTCTGGGCCGGACGTCAACAGAGGACGAACTGGCGTTTCTTAAAGAACCGAATTCTTCGTTCTGAGCATGAAAAAAGGGACGGCAATCGTCCCTTTTTGAGTTCTTGTCGGTGCCGTGCGTGACGACATAAGGGTCAGATCAAAACGCCCTACCCGACATTTTTGTCGCGCGCATCCCACCAGCCATCGATCAGCGTTTCGGCCTCGTCGATATAATCGGCCTTACCGGCAAGGAACGCCCCCATGGCGGCACTGCCCTTGATCCGTGCAATCGCAGGCGCATCATCGACATCGCCCCGCCAAACATCGAAAAAGTGCTTCAAGGTTACCGGGCTTTGTTCTTCGATGTCTTTTTCGGTTCTGGGCAGCAAGGCAGGCCAGCGCACATCACCAAGTTCACCATTATCGAGCATGCGCAAATCGACATGTTTGAACGGGGTGCGTTCGGCCTCCCCGCCACCGCCCTTGATCACACCGATACGTGGCAGATCAAGAAGTTTTCCGGTTTCACGATGGACATCAAGGAATGCCGGGTGAAACACGCCAAGGAATGCGGCGCGTGCTTGCAGCGGGTTTAACAGACGCAACAAGGTATTGACCGGACTGCGCAACCCCAACAGCGGCCGCAGACCAATCAGTTCCTGTAACTTCGGATGCATGTGACGCAGCGGAAGATAGGCAAACCCCTGTGACGCGATGTCAGACCGGGCTTCTTCGGCGGACATCGCCACCGGCAATTTAAGTGCCTTGACCGCTGTTTCCGTGCCGACACCATTCACAAGATGCGAATTATAGCCATGCATCAGGACCGGCACGCCGTTTTTCGACAAAAGAAGTGCGGAGAGAACAAACCACGGCAAGCCACGCGACCGACCCGCCGCATAGGACGGCCAATCAAGCATGGGACGGCCTTCTGCCTCGGCTTCGGGGCCATCGTCGGTATCAAGGCGTGCGGCCTTGCGCACAGCCTCAATCATCCCGGCCAGCTCGTCGGGGGTTTCGGCCCGATAGCGCAGCATCAGTAAAAACGCGCCAAGCTGGATCGGTTCGACCTCATCGCGCAGGATCATTGAAAAGGCGTCAAACGCCTCTTCGCGGGTCAGGCTGCGTGAGCGGCCCGGCCCGCGGAAGAAAGTCCGCAAATAGCCAGAGAACGGATGTGCCTCGGGCAAGTGGTTTTCTTCCTCGAGCTGTTCAAGATGCTCGTCGGTCATTTCTGTCACCGAATTTGTTGCCAGTCTTGTTTGTGATCAGTCTTGTTTGTTATCAGTCGTGAACGCGGGTAAAGACCCACTCGGTTTCTGTCGAAAGATCATCCTGATAGCCATAGCCATCTACCGCGAACTTCTTAAGTCCTTCGGGGGTCTCAAGGCGATTATCGATCATAAAGCGCGCCATCATACCGCGTGCACGCTTTGCCGAAAACCCAATAACCTTGGCAACCCCGGCTTTGACCTCTTTGAAGACCGGGGTAATAACCGGGCCTTCAAGGGTTTTGGTCTTGACCGATTTGAAATATTCGTTCGATGCCAGATTGATCAGGCTGCGGTCTTTGTGGCCATTGGTCAGGCGGTTAATCTCATGGGCGATTTTATCGCCCCAGAAGGCATACAGGTCTTTGCCGCGTGCATTGGCAAGCTTTGTGCCCATTTCGAGCCGGTAGGGCTGCATCAAATCACGCGGTTTCAGTAGGCCATAGAGTCCCGAAAGCATGCGAAAATGATCTTCGGCCCAATCAATATCCTTGGCCTTCATGGTATCGGCATCAAGCCCGATATAGGTATCACCGCGAAATGCAAACACCGCCGGTTTGGCATTGGTGCGATCAAAAGGCCGTGAGAAATGGGCAAAGCGCTGATAATTGAGATCAGCGAGATTTTCACTTATCCCCATCAGCTTCATCAAATCGCGACGGCTTTTTTTGCGAGCAACTTCAATAAGCTCCTCGGTGTCATCGAGAAACACAGGTTGGGAAACAGCCATTTCTGGCGCATCTGTTTCGAAATCCAGTTTCTTTGCCGGGGACACAACAGCAAGCATCTATCTGCCTCTTCTCTTTCATCTCTGATCATTTTGTCGTAACAAGCCACAAGGCATGGTCAATGTCTAGGGTTCAAGCTCATGTACAGGTGTATACGGCTGTACATGAATTTGGACCCTGGGCCTTATCCATAATTTCTAATCTTGCATAAAACCCGCCAAACGCAAGCCATTGGCGGATGAAAGGACCCATTATGAGTGAACAAGTTCGCGCGTCGCACATTCTTCTGATGTATGCCGGTTCGGCACGCTCGACCGCCACCCGTACCAAAGAAGAAGCCCTGACTGAAATCAATGGTCTTAAAGATCAGGTTGCCAATGGTGGTGATTTCGCAGAGCTGGCCAAAGCCAATTCCGATTGCCCGTCCGGTCAGCAGGGTGGCGATCTTGGCTTCTTTGGCCGTGGTATGATGGTTCCGGAATTTGATGCGGCGGCCTTCACCATGGATGTTGGTGCGACTTCTGATGTGGTTGAGACCGATTTCGGTTACCACCTGTTGCAGCGCACCGCCTAAGGCGACGCCCCTACAGAGACGGATTTATAAAGGTCGGCACAATGTTGCCGGCCTTTTATTTTAACCGATTGCGACCCTTAAAAATCGACAATCGGGGCATCAAGTTCGTACTCGCCTTTGTGGTCTTCGACCTCCAGCACCCAGACATCGCGGTCAAACGCGACCTGTTTGCGCCAGTATTCGTCACAGTTAAATTCGGTTTCGCGGCCCCCGTCCGGGCCACCGGCAACCTGCATCCAGCCCATATCGCCATCAAGAGTGGTTACGCGCGAATAAACAAAGCAGCCGTTGGCAAAGCGGTTGAGTTTGACCAATACCGCACCCGCGTCTTCGTTGCCCATATGGGCGATCATGGCGATGATCGACGATGACTGGCAAATCGCGATTTGACCACGCACCCAGAGGCCTGCTTTTAAACGGGGCTGCATTTACACCCCTTCCCGGCTGGCGGTGACATTTTCGGGCATCTGCAACATCAGGTTCGGGTTGGGGCAGATGTTTGCCCAGATATCCCATTCGGACGGTTTGGCAGCCCCAAAGAAATCACCTTCGCGGCCGAGCATATCAAAGATGATCTGAAAATGCAGATGCGGGATCCAGTCACCATTGATCGGGAAATTGCCAAACCGACAGACAAGATCACCCTTTTTGAAGGCTTTGCCTTTGTGTAATCCGTCAAGCGATTCAGCGCTTAGATGACCATAGAGGGTATAGAACCGAATGCCCGGTTCGGGGGCATATTCCAAAATGATGGTAGGGCCGTAATCGAGATGCAGGTTATTGTCGGCAAAGCTATGGACCACACCATCCAGCGGGGCAAAGACCGGTGTCCCCGCCGGGGCGAACAGATCAATGCCGAGATGCTGGCTGCGGGCTTCGCCGTCGGTCTTGAATTGATCGGACTGATAACACACCCGGTCTTCGCGGTAACGCCCAATGCCGACCGGCGCATTGGCGTTTGCCAGTTGCTGCCACATGATGTCGGTCTGATGGGCCGGGTCGCTGGTGTTGCCGATCACGACATCGCCCTCACTCGAAAAATCATAGACGATTTTTGGGCAGGTTTTCAGATCACATTCCATCACCGCGCCAAAATCATCAGCGTGATCGACAATCCATTGGCGCAAGCGTTCTGCATCGGGCATGGCTTCCTGGCCGCGTGCATGACGATCAAGATAGGATTGAAAACGTTTGGTCGCATCTATTGGCATTTGGGCGGTCACGCGCGTGGCTCCAAAACAGAAAAAGGCGGGGTGTTACAGCCCCGCCTTTTGCCTACATATATTTCGCCGTAACGGCAAGCCATTGGTTACCAGTTGGTGACTTCATATTCGCACGACACATCGTCATCGTCGGTGTCAGTCAGCGCCACGGTCAGGCGGCGCATCTGCGGGTTAAAGCGTTTGATGAAGTTCAGCAACAGCAGGGCTTCTTCGGACAGCTCGCCGGCGTCTTCGTCATCTGCGTCAAGGTCGCACAGCTCAACCAGTTCAAGGAACAGCGCACCAAGAGCACGTTTGACGTCTTCGCCGCCCTTAAGCCCGCCGGTCAGTTCCCCCAGTGGGGACAGATCGAGTTCAAGTTTGCGCAGATCGCGGCTCATCTGGTTGATGGCGTCTTCGTCGAGCACCATTTCAGCGGCAATCATGTGGGTGCCGACTTCGTTGATGTTCATAAAGCCGACAAACTCGAACAGATCGTCCTTGGTGCGTCCGTCTTTCAGCAGTTTTTCGGTATGAGATTCGAAATCATCGAAATCAATGTCTTCGCCAAGATTGTTCTCGAGTTCGCTCATGTCACTCTCCAATGAAAATTTGCGCTGCTGATACTCTGAATTGCGGCAAAACTCAACCCGAACTGGTGATATGACCATCAGCTATGCACATGGAACATCCCGACGAGATGCCCCTCAGATCCAGCATTGCCAAAGAAGATTGCGAAGAATGCCGACATGTCAGTAGGATATAGAGTAATACGCGCCAAACATCCTTTTGCATGGACCCAAGTATGCCCGAATTTACCGTTCTTGATGTTGTTGCGATTTGCTGGGCGTTTGCCTGGTGGATTGGCTATACGATCTTTGCCGATGCGGGCCCGCGCAGGCGCAATTCCATTTCGGCCCATATGGCGCGCAATCGTCATCGCTGGATGGAGCAGATGCTCCAACGCGACATTCGCATGGTCGATACATCGATTGCCGGTAACCTGATTACGGGCATCAGCTTTTTCTCATCGACGACCATTCTGGTTCTGATCGGTCTGGTCGCCTTGCTGGGTTATACACAAAAGGCGATTGAAACTGTCGCCACCCTGCCCTTTGCTGCGGTCACCACGGCGGGGGTTTGGGAATGCAAGGTGGTGCTGCTGGTGGTGATCTTTATCTATGCGTTCTTTAAGTTCACATGGGCGTTTCGGCTGTCGAATTATTGTTCGATCCTGATTGGGGCGGCACCGGACCCCAGCGACCCCGATGCCGCGCGCGCCGCCGCCCGGGCAGCACGCATGAGCATGATGTCGGCCCATAATTTCAATCGCGGTATTCGCGCCTATTTCTTCGCACTGTCCGCCCTGGCATGGTTTTACCATCCGGTGGCCTTTATCGTCTGTGCCGCGTGGGTCACACTTGTGCTTTATAACCGTGAGTTCCGGTCCCATGCCCTTGAAATTCTGACCGGGCATCATTGATCGGGCGTATCAGCCTTCTGAACGCACAAAGGGCCGCTGATGCGGCCCTTTGTCGTTTGATGATGGTATCGCCGTTCAAGCCATCTGTCTGGGGCGGCGTAGCGCATAGACTGAGACCACCAGCAAAACCAGACCAACCGGCAAGGCCGCACTATAGAGCAAGGTGATCCAGCCAGATGCGGCATAGATCGTGCCTGCCGACAACGACCCGATGGCAACCGTGCCAAATACGACAAATTCATTGATGGCCTGCACGCGGGCCTGTTCGGACGGACGATAGTTTTCCGTCAGGAAGGTCGTTGCCCCGACAAACATAAAGTTCCACGCAACCCCAAGGATCACCAATGACACCCAGAAGTTGGCAAGCAGATCCTCACCGGACAAAGCAACCGCCAGACAGACGAAATTCAAGATCGCCCCGGTCTGAATGACTTTAAGCGCGCCAAAGCGTTTGATCAGATTGCCGGTAAAGAAGCCCGGCGCATACATGCCGACCACATGCCACTGAATGATAAAGGCGGCATCGCCAAACACGTAATCGCAATCAAGGATCGCAAGTGGCGTTGCGGTCATAACAAAGCTCATCACCGCATAGCCCAGCGCACCGGCAAAAATGGCGATGATGATTGCGGGCTGGCCCAGAACGGTTTTAAGCGCGCGGGCCGGTTCGACATGTTTGACACCGCGCGCATCAGGAAGACGCAATTGCCCAATGGCAATGATCAATAAGACCTGCAATCCGATCAGCGCGACAAAGGTGCCAAGGAACGGTACGGTTTCAAACCAGTCACGGGCAAAACTTGCCAGATTGGGGCCGATAAAGGCGGATGCCAACCCACCGAGCATGGTGTAGGAAATCGCACGCGCACGAAATTCCGGCGGGGCTGCCTCAGCCGCAGCAAACCGGTACTGCATGGCAATGGCGTTGCCAGCGCCGATGCAGGCGCAAGCTACACATAAAAGCCAGAAGTTGCTGTAATACACTGCCCCCATGCCAGACAGCGCGCCCAGCATGGCGATGCCTGAGCCCATCCAGAACCCGAAACGACGGCCAAATTTGGCCATCACCATAGCCGAAGGTGCGGTCATGGCCATCATGGCAATCATCATGAAGGCAATCGGCAGGGTCGAAAGCGACTTATCGGTGGCAAGCGAATAGCCGATGACGGCGGCAACCGTAAAAATCAGGGACATCGCACTGGCAGACAGTGCGACGCATAAGCTCAAGAACATAATGTTCCGGCGAACTTCCGGGCTGGACATGTGGGGCTCCCTTCTGGCGGTGGTGACGCGCCGTTATTTCAAGCTTAGACGACAAGTAACATCATCGATCAAAGATCATTGTCCGCAATGGTTTGTGGCGTGCGCGGTATCTTGTCTTGATATCTTGCCCTGAGCGTTTCACCTGTTATATTGGCTGATCACGAAACGGGAAAGCATCAATGACCGGCCATGCCGATAAAAAGTTGATCTTTAAGACAACCCCTGCGCGCTGCAATGGTGTCGCGGCGTTTTGTGCTGCCCCGAATGTCGCTTTTTTCAAAGAGCGAACTTGACCTCATCCTGAAATTCCTTTTCTTGTGCATTGCGCCCGCGTAAACATGCGGGTTCGAAATGTGCATTTCACTTGTGTGCCCGCAGATAAAACAGAGTTGAGCCAACCATGATTGCCCTGACCCTTCCCGATGGCGCCGTACGCGAATTCGACGGTCCCGTATCGGGTTTCGATGTCGCAAAAAGCATCAGTTCTTCACTGGCAAAGAAATCCTTTGCCATCATCGTCAACGGCGAAGTGCGCGACCTTGCGCGTGAGATTGACACCAATGCGACCATCGAAATCGTGACCAAAGGGCATAAAGAGGTTCTGCCCCTGATCCGTCACGATTGCGCGCATGTGATGGCCGAAGCCGTTCAGGAACTTTATCCTGACACGCAGGTCACCATTGGCCCGTCGATTGAAAACGGCTTTTATTACGATTTCGCCCGCGAAACCCCGTTCACGCCCGACGATCTGGTCAAGATCGAAAAGCAGATGCATAAGATCGTTGAACGCAACGAGCCGATCGTGCGTGAAGTCTGGGACCGCAATGAGGCGATCAAGTTCTTCCTTGAGAAAGGCGAGAACTATAAAGCCGAGATCATCCGTGACCTGCCGGAAACGGAAACCATTACCTGTTACCGTCAGGGTGATTTCATTGATCTGTGCCGTGGCCCACATGCGCCGTCCACGGGCAAAATCGGCAAGTCCTTCAAACTGATGAAGGTTGCCGGTGCCTATTGGCGTGGCAATTCGGATAACGCGATGCTTCAGCGCATCTATGGGACGTGCTGGGAAAGCAAAGAAGACCTTGATGCCTATCTGCATATGCTCGAAGAAGCCGAGAAGCGCGATCACCGCCGCCTTGGCCGCGAGATGGACCTGTTCCATATGCAGGAAGAAGCCCAAGGGTCGGTTTTCTGGCATGACAAGGGTTTGAAGCTGTATCGCAAGGTTGAAACCTATATCCGCGATCGTCTTGATGATGCCGGGTATCAGGAAGTGCGTACCCCGCAGCTTGTTGATCGCGTGCTGTGGGAAAAATCCGGTCACTGGGAAAAGTTCCGCGAGAACATGTTCACCACCACCCCGGATGAAGATGACCCGGACAAGGTTCTGGCGCTGAAGCCGATGAACTGCCCGTGCCACGTTCAGATTTTTCGTCTGGGCAGCAAATCGTACCGCGATTTGCCGCTGCGTATGGCGGAGTTTGGCTGCTGCCACCGGAATGAGCCATCTGGCGGCCTGCATGGCATCATGCGTGTGCGTCAGTTCATTCAGGATGATGCGCATATCTTCTGCACCGAAGACCAGATTGTCTCGGAAACCAAGATTTTCTGTGACCTCCTGAAATCGGTTTATAAGGATTTCGGTTTTACCGACATTCTTGTCAAATTCTCCGACCGTCCGGAAGTGCGTGCTGGCTCAGACGAAATTTGGGACAAGGCGGAAACCGCCCTTCGTGAAGCGGCGGAAGAAGCTGGTCTTGCGCTTGAGATTAATCCGGGTGAAGGCGCGTTTTACGGGCCGAAACTTGAATTTGTTCTGCGCGATGCGATTGGTCGTGACTGGCAGTGTGGCACGCTTCAGGCTGACTTTGTTCTGCCTGAACGTCTTGATGCATCCTATATGGGTGAAGACGGCGAAAAACATCGTCCGGTTATGTTGCACCGGGCGATTTTGGGATCGCTGGAACGTTTCATCGGTATCTTGATTGAAAACTATGCCGGTCGCCTGCCCTTGTGGCTGTCGCCGGTTCATGCGGTGATCTGCACGATTACCAACGAAGCAGATGACTACGCACATGAAGTCAAAGCCGCCCTTGCGACCAAGGGGCTGAATGTCGAAGTCGACACCCGCAACGAAAAGATCAACTACAAGGTCCGCGAACACAGCCATGCAAAGATCCCGATGATCCTTGCCCTTGGAAAACGCGAAGCCGAAGAAAAAACCGCGTCGGTTCGTCGTATCGGGTTCAAGCATCAGAAAACCTTTGGCATTGATGAGATTGCCGAGGCGATGGCTGCTGAAATTCGTGACCGCGTCATCGAAGCGGATTTCTGATCCCTTCAAGTTGATCAGATAAAAATCAAAAAACCCCGCAGGCCAATTGCTTGCGGGGTTTTTCTTTGTCTATTTTATTAAGTCTCTACCCGGATCATGTGCCGGTTACTTTGGATCATTCGGCGGCAATTGGGCATTGTGGCCCGCCCCTGACAGATCAATTTTTCCCGTCTGGTTCATGGTTGGTGCGGATTGATGTGCGCGTGCCTGACTGTAGGCTGCCGACGGATGACGGGCATTGCCAAACACCTCGCCGATAAAGCGCCAGATTTTTGGCACCAGCCAAATCAGCAACAAGACAAACACCGCAAACAAAACAAAGAACACAACCGGATGGAACGCAACTGTATAGAGCGCACCAAACACGGCGACGTCTTCTGTTACCGATGCAATGGTGTTTGTCACAGGTTCAGGCGATGTGTTGATCGCAGCCCGGCTTCCGGCCTTGGTAAAGTGGCTTCCGGCCGCAACGGTGCCGCCAATCAGTAACGCAATCACCGTTTGGACGTCCTCGCCCATGCCAGCGTCAAGGCCACTCATTGCCCCGGCAGCAAGCAATGCACCTGCCGGAATACGGATGAAGGTGTGAATGGCATCCCAAACGCTGTCCACAAACGGGATTTTATCGGCGATAAATTCGATCAGATAAAACAGAATGGCAAAGCACAACACCCACCATGACGTCAGGATTTGAAGATCGGGGGGCAACGTGATCAAACCGAAGTTATCCATCATGCCCAGTACGACAACGGTACCATAAAGATTGATACCACTGGCCCATGCGCCGCCCATTCCCAATGCAAGTGTTTCAATCAGCCCCAAAGAACACGCCCTTTAAATGTCATAATTTTCACCAACATGTGAACTCGTAACGCTGACAGCTATGATACATCACAAATAAGTCGCGTCCCAACGACGACATGAAAAATGACGACGAATTGGAAAGGTACAATGATGCCCTTTAGCGGTAAAACCCCGAAAATTGTTATGACGGCTGCAATTGTTATGATGTTTGCTGGCCCAATGACAGCGACAAGCGCATTGGCAATGGGCAATTGGGGATCGGATAATTCAGACATATCCGAGGTGACTGAACTGGTTGATGGCGGCAAGTATGATGAAGCGATCAGCAAGATCGAGACAATGTTGAAAGACGATCCTGAGAATGCCGATCTTTTCAACTACCTTGCTTACAGCCAGCGTAAACTCGGCGACTTTGACAGTGCCGCCCAAAATTATGAGCGGGCTTTGATGATCGATCCGGAACATGTTGGGGCGCTTGAATATCAGGGTGAGCTTTTCCTTCAGACCGGAAAGCCTGACATGGCAGGCGAAAACCTTGCGCGGCTTGAACAGATTTGCGGCATGTCTTGTGATGAATACAAGGAACTGTCGGCGAAGATCGCCAACTGAACAGGTCCTGATCCTAAGTCCTGATCGCGAAGATGTGATGACCTATTCGTTAGGATAGCTTTTCATTTTTCTCTGAAAGCGCCATGTAAAGGCCGTTTACGGGACTCTGGAGAACGATCAAGTTATGTCTGATGCCATCATGCGCAAAAGCTATACGGTCGTGTGCGTGCGCACGACCGGACAGCCGATGGAGCTCCAAACGGTCTCAGATTATGCAGCGGCGGTGAATTCCGCCAAAGAAGCCCTGACAAACAGCAAAAACACTGAAGTCCGCGTGGTCGAGAACAAATACGATTCTGCGACCCGTAAGGACAAAAAGCAGATCGTCAAAATCCTGACCCCTGAATCAAACGGGTCTGGCAGATCTGGCGGATCATCCTCCCGTAGAAATACCAAGGGTTCGACAGGTGTATCGCGCGAAGTTGCCAATCAGGCAACCAAAGGCATCGTCTACATCGTGATTGCCGTCACTGTGCTGATACTGCTGGGCGGTATCCTCGTTCCGATTGCGATGCGCTGATTAAAAAGTCGGTTTTATCCCACCATCATCTGATGCCGTTCGACCAATTTCCCTTCATTTTCCGCCTGATTGTTCACCCCACTGAAATTGCGGGATGCTTGACAGTATCTGAAGCGCTTGCGACAGTTGTATTTCCCTGCAAAGGGCAATAAACAGTGCGCATATGCAATTACAGTGATCATCAGGTGAAGTGTGAAAATCAGGTCTGCGACAACCACCTCTAAAGCATCGCGAAAACGGGTTTGGTTTACTGCCGCAGCACTTCTGCCGCTTCTCGCGGCTTGCAGTTCATCGGATATGTCCGGCTTCTGGTTTGAAAGCGATCCGCAAGCCAGATCAACATCGGCTGACATGCCGATGGAAACACCGCCAGGCGAACGCGCAGCCCTTGATCGGGCGACCTGTGGGCTATTCTTTGATCAGGATCATGTGCGTGATCAATCTACAGAAACCGCATCGTCAACCGACATGCAGCCAATCTCGCTGGATGCCAGTCCGCAGGACAATCTGCTGCAAGCGATATCCTATGACCTTGATGGTCATTACGACAATGCGCGCAAGCTTTATGTCTGGCTTACCGCGTCGTCACCGGATTTGAAGATTGATCTTGATTGCGGTCAGGGTATCCGCCTTTCGGGCAGTGTAAACAGTCTGGCACAGCGTCGCCTTGTTGCCCTTGATCGTAGCAAACCGCAATTTGCCCGTTCGGCTGAAATCGATACTGTGGTCGCCGCCGCCACCGTTGCCCCCGGCCCTGACCTTCCCAATCCGCCACAGGTCGACCGGAACCGTGACTTTTATAAAACGGGCGGCGTCGTAACTGCCGAGCCGGAAGACCGCGCATCCCCAACACCGCCGATGGAAATGAATGTCAGCGAAAACACGGCACGCCTGACATCTGTTGAGCGCAAAACACCCACAGTCGCACCTGCCCCAGCAACAAGCACGTCGTCGGCCACAGTCAATGCTGCCGCACCGGCGAAGGCGGCATCAAAGGCACCTGTTGCTGTTGTTGCCCCCGTTCCTGTTCTGGAAGAAACGGCAAAACCGGCCCCGAAACCGGGCAGCTCCATGGCCGTTGAGGCAATGTCGGCCCCGACCATTGCCGGGGATCAACAGGAAACAACCCATACCGGTGCGGTGGTTGCAACGAATGCGCGCCCCGTTGAACAGGGTGAGCTTGAAATCACTGACAGTGCGCCCGCAACCTCGATGATCGAAGTGCCCATGGCATCCAAGGCGCCAGCGACGGCCAATGATACGTCAGATGTCACGCCTAAAGCCACACCGACGCCAAAACCAATAGCGACCAAGCAGCCGACAACACAAAACGATCCCATAGTTGCGCCATCGGGTCCCTATTACGCGGTGCAGCTTGCGGCGTATCGCACGCGTGAGCGCGCGGAATCTTCATGGTCGGTTTTTCAGTCACGATCAAATGGTGTTTTGACCAACGCCCAACATGACGTGTCCACCATCGCAATTGAGGGTCAGGGATTGTTTTTCCGTCTGATCACCGGGCAATACGCAACCAACGATCAGGCCGCTCAGGCATGTATGGCACTTAAAAATCAGGGTGTAGATTGCCTTGTCCGGCGGATAACACCTTAATTGTCTGGTCCGTGTGACGTTGCCGCACATTCAATTGGCTTCAAACCCCTGCCAACGACGGCGTATCTAACCTTGCTTGGCGTTTTTTTTGCCGCGCAGGCGCACCAACACATCAGGGCGCGTACGATGACCATGTTTTCGCAAGAAAGATGGCAGTCGCGACACCAGATATTCAACCTTTTGGTTATGGCGATAATGACGCCATCGCATCAACTGGATAAAGCGTCTGGTGCGTTTTGACCCGGCGGCCAGCATCGGAATCCCGGCAGCAATAAAAACCATACCGAAAAATGGTGGCGGCAAGGGCAAAAAGGCAACCCCGATGAGAAGACAGACGACACCGCCGATCATCAAAATCGTTGATTTTAAATGCTTTAGGCGCTGAACCATACAATTCCCTGATGACCGGCCCGATGACGGGCGACAGGTTTACAGCGCAGTATCATCGCCCGGTTTGCCGTTGCCAAAAGAACGTTCAAAGACATTTTACCAACAGGGGAATTGCTATTGCCGTGCTCTGGGTTACATTGCACATCAGAAACCCAAATTTGATCAGGTGACGAAGATGTTTTCCGGCCTTATGTCTGAAAAAGCGAAAATGCCAACTGCCGATACAGCCCTGCCCGGGCGCGACGAGGAAGTTCCTGTTGCAGACCGGCATGTTGTGACCGGAAACCCCATGACAGGCCCGTTTCCCGATGGTCTTGAAGTGGCCGTGTTTGGCATGGGGTGCTTCTGGGGAGCTGAACGGCTTTTCTGGAAGGTTCCCGGCATTTACACAACGGCCGCAGGATATGCCGGTGGCTATACCAAAAACCCGACATACCGCGAAGTTTGCAGTGGCATGACCGGTCACGCCGAAGTTGTTCTTGTCGTGTTTGATCCGACGGTGGTTTCCTACTCGTCGCTTTTGAAGGTGTTTTGGGAAAACCATAACCCGACCCAAGGCATGCGCCAGGGCAACGACATCGGATCCCAATACCGTTCCGTGATCTATACCATGAATGATGATCAGGCGGAGGCCGCGGAAAGTTCGCGCACGCAGTACCTTGCCGCCCTTGGCAAAGCCGGCCTTTCCGAGATTACGACCGAGATTGCCGATGGCCAGACCTTCTATTACGCAGAAGACTTCCATCAGCAGTATCTGGACAAGAATCCGGATGGCTATTGCGGGATTAGCGGAACGGGCGTTTCCTGCCCGGGGATGTAAGAACACAGACCCCAAACCGATCCACATACGACAATTAGCTACTTGTAATACTCGACCGTAGGCATATTCTTTCGCCGTCATCACGGTGAAAGAATATACCAAACGCTATGCCCGGTCCCTTTTTAGAGAACCGATATTTTGTCGCCCTGCTGATTTTCTGGTGCTTGCTGGGAATTTGGCTGTGCGGTGGTGCCCATGTTGTACTGGGGACCACAGAAACCTTGATGGTTTCTTCGGCATTCCCCTCATCCGTTGTTTTCTTTGTACTGACCGGACTTGGCATGATTGGCCTGCACCTTATCGTGCGCCGCAATGCCCGTGCCCGTGCAAGGTTCTTTGCGCGCCTGCCCGGTCTGGTTTTTCGGATCGACAAAGATGGCTTGATTGAATTTGCCTCCGAACAGGGTCTGGACTGGATTGGTGCCAACCTTGCGACAGACAGTCGTCCTGATCTTCGCGATCACATTCTTGACCATGCATCTCTTATAAACCTTCGGGAAAACGCAATTTCCGCCCAAGGCGAAATCACGGTGGCGGAACTTCCGCTTACCACCAAGGAACACGAACAACGCTGGTTGCGGGTTCAAATGCGCGCCCTGCCGCCTTATACGTCCGATTGCCAGATTGATTGTATTGTCTGGGACATTACCGAGCTGGTGCGCGAACGCAATTTGCGCCGCGAAAGCCAGACCCGTCTGGAAACCATGGCCAATCTTTCCAATGAAGCTTTGTTTCTTCATGACAGCGGCAAATGCGTTGATGCCAACAATGCGGCGGAACGCATGTTCGGGTATGGGCGCAACGCACTTTTGAACCTTAGTGCGGCGGATATTATTTCATCTGAAACATTGCCAACCGTGACGGACAATATCCAGTCGGGTTATGACAAACCCTATGAGGCGATGGCCAAACGACACGACGGCAGTCAGTTCCCCTGCGAGATCAATGGGCGCAACGTGCTTATTGATGGCAAGACACTTCGCCTGACCAGTTTCCGTGACATTACCGAACGCAGAACCGCCGAAGAACAAATCCGGTTTCAGGCAAATCACGATGCACTGACGTCGCTTCCCAACAGATATCTGTTTATGGATCGGCTGACATTTGCGATCAAGCTTTCCAAACGTCGGCGGGAATGCTTTGCGCTGATGTATATTGATCTGGATGGGTTCAAGACGCTCAATGATACGCGCGGCCATATCATTGGCGACAAAGTCCTGCGGGACGTCGCCGCACGGCTGAGCGCGAAATTACGCGATGTTGATACGGTTGCGCGCATTGGTGGCGACGAGTTTACCGTCATCCTTTCGGGGTCAGAAACCCCCGAGGATGCCGAAATTGTCGCCAACAAACTGAAAGATGCCCTGACCTCAAGCCCGGTTGACCTTGGCCCGGACGAAGCGCCCTATCTTGTTACGGCATCCATTGGCATATCACTTTATCCCGATCACGCCGAAACCATTGACGAGCTTATATCGGCGGCTGACGATGCGATGTATATGGCCAAGAAAAACGGGCGCAATACATTCCGGTTCGCCACCACCAAGCGCTCCGAAAACAGCTAAGCCCGACAGCCGGCTTTGCCCAAAACGGGCGGAATTAAGCCGTCACTGCCAATCAGTTGTTAAACCGGAACCCCGCCATATTCGCGGCTAAGGTCGGCACAGACGCGCCGTACTTTTAAACCGAACTGCTCAATACGGTCATTGGGAATGCGTGCCGCAGGCCCGGACAGCGACAAGGCAGCAATCGGATTGCCGGTTTCGTCACGGACAACTCCGGCAACACAGCGCAACCCAACAGCGTGTTCTTCGTCATCAAGCGCGTAGCCGAGCTGGCGGGACCGTTCCAGATCCTTTTTAAGGGCACCTGTGGTTACCAGTGTGCGTTCGGTGATTTTTGGCAGGCCGTGCTTTTCAATCACCGCACTGAGTTCTTCGTCTGGCAGGAACGCCAGCAAGGCCTTGCCCACGCCAGAACAATGCATCAAGGCCCGGCGCCCCGGTGTGACAAGTGCGCGCATCATTTTGCGGCACTCGACCTGAGACAAGAAAATCACCTCGCCGCCATCGGCGACGGCAAGATTTACGGTTTCCCCGCTGTCTTCCATCAGGGCCCGCATATAGGGTCGGGCGATCTGGCTCAGATTGCGGTTTTTGGTAAAGGAATTGCCAACACTGAATGCCTGCACGCCAACGAACCACAATGTCCGTTCGCCATCAAAGGCGACGTAGCGTTCGTACTGCATCGTGGTCAGCAATCGATGGGCGGTTGATGGGGGCAATTTAACCTGCCCGGCAATTTCGGTCAGCGTCATGCCGTCGTCGCTTTCGGCGAGCGCGTTGAGGATGCTTAATGCCCTGACCAGTGACTGTACCTGCTGCATGCAGCGTTATCTCCCTGAAGTGGCCTTTCGCTACAGGCCCTTATTTTACTTTTAGGTCGTGATGGTATGAAATCAGCCCGATGCTTGCACGGACTTTCGTCGCATCCAGACGAAAGTGGAATAACTGACCAGATAAACAGTTGCGATGCCAAACGCCGCCAGCGTCCCAAGCTCAAGCCCCAAAACAGGATAGCCCAGCGACACGGTCAGGATATACACCCACAAAGCCCCCATGCCGCGCGGGAAATTACGGATCAGAGTATGAACCGGTCCCGTGCCATAGGTGAAATGCAAGATCAGCATGATTGGATACAGCGTCACCGGGAACCCCGACAGTAACCCCGACCACCGCGGGCCGATCCATGCGGCAAGGCCACTAATGATCAAAACAATCAGTGACGCCAGACCTGCGCGCAACAGCACAACGCTTTTTGTCAGGCGCACACGGTTCAGGATGCTTTCATTTTCGATTTTTCGAAACAGGATGAGGGCAACAAACATCGCCACCAGCAGAATGATCGCTGCCTGCGTCAAGGACATTTCGGTCAATTGGAACAGCCAGGACACGCCAAGGAAGGCGGCAAAGGCGCATAGCAAACACAGCAAGATTTGCGGCAAGACAGGAAGCGATGTGCAGCGGCGCGACGCCAAAAAATAGGCATATAGAAACGATAAGGTCGCGATCAGACCGGGAAAGGCATAGACCGCACTTTTACTGGCAAAATCGATCCCCTGCTCGATCCCGATGAAATAAAGCAGGATTGCCGTTCCCAGCGGATACCCGGCCAAGACACCGGCCACACGTGGCCCGGCACGTTCCGCCAGCATCGACAGGCCCAGCACCACGCCAATCGAAACTGCAAGCTTTGCCAAAATCAGCGCCAATCGAAGCTCTCCGCCATTCGCATCAAAAACAATTTATCGATAATCTGCTTATATCGCTATCGCCTTTGCGGGCATTAGACAAGCATGAACCATTTCAGGTGGTTCCCGTTGCAGGGCCGGGACATAAAAAAACAGGCGCCCAAACAAGGGAGCCTGTTTTAAAACGTCGCACATAAAGTGCCCTGAATGCTATTTCACTGGTTTGGGTGCCTGCACAATAACACCGCGCCAACCAAGCCCCTGATATGTTTCATAGCCGGGGGTCAACGCATAGGCGACAAGGGATTTATCCTCAAGAAGGTATGATCCGATGGCCGGATCATCGACCTTAAGGTCAAATTTCTCTGTGAGAACGCCCTTGTCATCGGAGGCAGCCAATATCCGATTGTGAACATCAATCAACAACACCCGGGTGCGTTCACGTTCTTCATCATTGAAATTCAATGACTTTACAATCATGGGTGCCTGACTTTCCCAATCAAAAAACACCCCCATAACACCAATAACCTCGCCATGTGCAGCGCCTTTCTTGCGTACAGCCGTCGCATATGTCGGGGTTGCGGCATCCCGGAGTTGACTGTTGCGCGCCACATCGGCAACCGCATATTGCCCGCCATCGCGACAGCGCAACGCATCCTGAAACCATTTCTGATCTGCGATATTTACACCTTTGAGGCGATACTCATTCGGACGTCCGTTGGCGATGATATTGCCATCACGGTCGGCAACCCAAAGATCAAGATAGACGGTGTAGGAATCAAGGATCACGCCCAGTCGTTCAGACGCGCGCGCCGCAATCGCATCATCATGCGCATGCTCACAAACATCGACCACGGCCGCATCCGTTGCCCACCAGCGCACATCACAGGATCGTTCGTACAGATTGCGATCCATCAGTTCGACCGCATAACGCGCAAGATCGGCAAACCGATCCCCGCGCGCGGTTTGCGCTGTCCGTTCAAGATCAAAGGCGAGATCGAGAAACATTTTCTCAAGCTCTTCGGTGATTATGGTGACGCGCTGCGAGATATCCTTGACCTCATTGGCGACAACCCCAAAGCCGCGACCAACATCACCGGCCCGGGCCGCCTCGATCAAGGCGTTCAGTGCCAGCGTTCGTGTTGCGCGCGTAACAGCCTTGATTTCGGTTATTTTTTCGTTGGCCTGCCCGGACATGTCCGTTGCCACCTGCAGAATTCTTTCTGGCATTTAAACCAAGCTCCTCGATGCACACCCGTCTCCTCCAGCTTTTGGCTTGTGTTTATTTTAATCAGCCATTTTTTCTGGTTATTTTATCAGCAGAAAAACTCTTAATGCAGTTATCACCAACCGTAAACAACCGATATGTTCGCCGTCAGATCAGCCCACTATGCGACGTATGGATAGGTGAACGATCCAAACCGCAGAAGTGTTCATGCTCTCTTTGAAAATCGGAATAGACCAAGGGCGACCGTAGACGTCCGGATGGGGCGCCTTGCTTAAACCGCGCCAACCGAAATGAAATGCGTTACCCCATCCCACAAAAGCTTAAGCCCGGTCACAAAAAGCAGGCCATAGCAAACCCGGTAGAACACCACAACATTGACCTTGTCATGCGCCCAAAGCCCAAGCCATGTGCCAAACAGTGCTACCGGGATCAACAAGGCCGCCGTACCAAGGTTTGAGGCATCAAACTGCCCAAGAAACCAGTATGGGATCAGCTTGACGTAGTTCACAACGATAAAGAACATTACCGTCGTTCCGACAAAGACCGATTTATCCATCCGTTGCGGCAATAAAAACATCGATACGGGTGGCCCGCCTGCATGGGCAACGAAGCTGGTAAAACCAGCCAACCCGCCAAGCACCGTGCCCTTACCCCATGCTGCAGGTTTGGGCGTATCGCCGGCATTCTTGCCGCGCAGCCAGTGATCAAGCGTAAAGATGATCGCGATGGCCGCAATGATCAGTTTTACCGCTGCAATGCTCAGATAGCTAAACGTTAAGGTCCCGATCAGAATGCCGACCAGGGCGGCCGGCACAAGGATGATCATGTTGCGACGGTCCCAGCGTTTCCGATAGGCCCAGACATTGGCGAGATCCATCATGCACAGGATTGGCAACATGATGGCTGCGGCGGCCTGCGGCGATACCGCAAGCGCCATCAAGGGAACGGCCATGACCCCCAACCCGCCGCCAAATCCGCTTTTTGATACGCCTGCAATCAGAACTGCGGGGATACCAACAGCATAAAAGAACGGGTCGGTGATGAATTCCATGGGGCTTCCTGTTTGGATCGGAGGGATGCAACACCCTGACGGGCATCGCACACCGGGGACGGACGACGGCTTAAACCTCGGTCAGGCGCGGCATCAATTCAACGAAATTACACGGGCGATGACGGATATCGAGTTGATAGTGCAAAATATCATCCCACGCATCCTTGCAGGCGCCGGTTGAACCGGGCAGCGCAAACATATACGTCCCACGACACACCCCCGCCGTTGCGCGCGATTGAACGGTTGAGGTCCCGATTGTTTTAAACGAAAGCCAACGGAACAATTCGCCAAACCCGGGGATTTCCTTTTCATACAGCCGACGATGCGCTTCGACCGTCACGTCACGGCCGGTCACGCCGGTCCCGCCAGTTGTGATGATCACATCAACATCAGGCGCGTCGCACCAGGCGTCGAGTTGTGCCACAAGACTGTCCTGATCATCGGGCAGGATTTTGCGATCAATGACACAATGCCCCTTCTGCACGATACGTTCTGCAAGAATATCGCCAGATGTATCATTGGATTGGGTACGGGTGTCGCTGACCGTCAGGACGGCAATATTAATCGATACAAACGCACGACTTTCATCAATCCCAGCCAAGACATGCCTCCCTTTTTGCTCGGTGCCCCGCCAACCTAGTACGCCCTGTCGCAAGCGCAAGAAATTTTGCGTATTTGGCCTGAAATCACCAAGACGGCGAATCATGAAGAAACAAAAACATACCCATTTCGGTTATATTATTATCAATCTGTCAGGTTTCAGGTCACAATCACCAAACTATTTTACATCACATAAATCGATAAAATATATGTTTAAAAACAGAATACTACGCACGCGATGATAACAGATAACTTTAAAAAATATCCGGAAATTGGTATTACCAATTATGGACTTCCTTGTCACTGTTCTTGAAGTGCAATATTTTTAGCCGTAAAAAGCGGTAACGAGATACCAATTTAGCGCCAGACGAACGATGCGCCGCACCGAAAACCAGACATTGGCAGGAAACAGAGGACACATCATGAGCGACTTGCTTTGGCAACCTGCGAAAGACCGTATCGAAAATGCGAATGTCACCCGCTTCCGCCGCTGGGTGAATGACAAGCATGGGCTCAACCTGCAGAGCTTCACAGCCCTGTATGATTGGTCGGTTGATGACATCGAAGCATTCTGGCCTGCCATTATTGAATATACTGGGCTTAAGGCAGAAAGCTGGGGCGAGCGCATCCTGATTGATGGCGACAAGATGCCCGGCGCACAGTTTTTCCCTGATGCGCGGCTGAATTTTGCCGAAAACCTGCTGGTGCGTGATGACGACAGCGATGCGCTGGTGTTCTGGGGCGAAGATAAAGTCAAATCGCGCATGTCCTGGGCAGAGCTTAACATCGCTGTTTCAAAATTCTCGCAAGCCTTGCGCGCCGAGGGCGTTGTCAAAGGCGACCGTGTATGTGGCTATATGCCCAACATGAACGAAACCGTTGTCGCGATGCTGGCAACCGCGACCATTGGCGCAACATGGTCATCGGCCTCCCCTGACTTTGGTGTGCAGGGTGTGGTTGACCGGTTTGGGCAAATCGAACCGGCGATTATGATCACGGTAGATGGCTACCATTATAATGGTAAGCAGCATGACATCCGCGAAAAGGTCCGCGATGTTGTGGATCGCATCGATAGCCTCAAGAAGGTTGTCATTGTTCCTTATGCATTTGATGGCACCAACACCACCGGGATCCGCGGCGGAATTTCCTATGATGATTTCGTTGCACCATTTCGAACCGAGACGATCGTTTTCGAACAGGTCGCGTTCAACCATCCGCTGTATGTGATGTTTTCGTCCGGCACGACCGGAAAGCCGAAATGCATTGTCCATGGGACCGGCGGTACGCTTTTGAAACAGGTATCAGAACATGTTCTGCACTGTGATGTCGCGCCGGGTGATCGCGTGTTTTATTTCACCACATGCGGCTGGATGATGTGGAACTGGTTAATGGCAGGACTGGCGGCCGGTGCGACCTTACTGCTGTATGATGGCTCCCCGTTCTATCCAAACGGCAACATCCTGTTTGACTATGCCGATGCGGAACGCATGACGCTGTTTGGCACGTCTGCCAAATATATTGATGCACTGGCCAAGGCCGACCTTAAGCCACGTGAAACCCATGACCTGTCAAGTGTGCGCGCAATGACGTCAACCGGATCGCCATTGGCGCCGGAAAGTTTTGATTATGTCTATCGCGACATTAAAAATGACATTCATCTGGCGTCGATTTCAGGCGGCACAGACATCCTTGGCTGCTTTGTGCTGGCCTCGCCTGTTCTGCCGGTTAAGCGCGGGGTTATTCAAACACGCGCCCTTGGCGTTGCTGTCGATGTTTTTGATGATGATGGCAAACCGGTTCGCAATGAAAAAGGTGAGCTGGTCTGTACCAAACCGTTCCCATCAATGCCGGTTGGCTTCTGGAATGATCCGGATGGATCGCGATATCACAGCGCCTATTTCGATAAATTCGAGAACATCTGGTGTCACGGCGATTATGTCGAACTTGATAATGAGGGCGGCATGGTGATTTACGGCCGATCCGATGCAACCCTGAACCCGGGTGGCGTTCGAATTGGCACTGCCGAGATTTACCGACAGGTGGAAATGCTGCCTGAAATTCAGGAATCGATTGTCATTGGTCAGGAATGGGATAATGACGTTCGGGTGATCCTGTTCGTTGTGCTACGCGAAAACAACGTGTTGGATACCGCACTTATCGACAAGATCAAGAAGCAGATACGGGCCAACTGCACGCCCCGTCATGTCCCTGCCAAGGTCATTGCCGTAGCAGACATTCCGCGCACCAAGTCGGGCAAGATAACCGAGCTTGCCGTGCGCGATGTGGTTCATGGCAGGCCGGTTAAGAATCAGGAAGCCCTAGCGAACCCGACGGCACTGGAATTATTTTCCAATCTTGGTGAACTGAAAAGCTGAATTTTCCCCCCGCCCTAACCGGCGGGGGTTTCTTTTGGTCTGCGGACGCCCCCGCCATCCGAGAAAGATTGTAAAGAACGGTCACGCATTCCGATTCCGCATCGCAACAGTGTTTATTTTTTAATCACGAACCTGATGTGGCATATTTTTAATCATCACCGTTAACATTACGAAAAAAAGTTCGTGCATTTTCCTACTTTAGCGAACATTCAATGAATGAATTCATCAAGCGATTGAAAAAACACAATTTTCTACTAATTTACACGCCTCAACCACCCCTGCTTAAAGCATCGACAATGGTCAAAAACAGCTGATTTTACTGCTTATTTGACAGTATGGGTGCAGGCAGAAAACTTTTCATACTTGACACATGGCGGCCTAAAATTTCTTATTTTGGCTGTCCGATTAAGTTTTGGACTGATGGATATGCCGAAACGCATATTCAGGGTGGCACAAAAGCTAAAAACAATGCTTTGCTAATAAGGGAGCTCTTTCTTATGAAAATTCAAACGATCCTGGCCGCTGGCGCAATGACTGTTGCAGCCATCGCCGCACAGAACGCACAAGCCGGTGCAGTACTGGACGGTATTAAGGCAAAAGGTTTCGTTCAGTGTGGCGTGAACACCGGTCTTCCGGGTTTCTCTGCTGCCAACGCTGAAGGCAAGTGGGAAGGCATCGACGTTGATATTTGCCGTGGTATCGCAGCAGCGTTACTTGGCGATGCCAACAGCGTGCAGTACACCCCGCTGACCGCAGCACAGCGTTTCACGGCGCTGCAGTCTGGTGAAATCGACATCCTGTCGCGTAACACCACTGCAACCATCACCCGTGATGCGAAACTTGGCCTGACCTTTGCAGGCATCAACTACTACGACGGTCAGGGTTTCCTGATCCCGAAAGCTCTTGGCGTTTCGAGCGCCTCCGAGCTTGACGGTGCAACCGTCTGTGTTGAGCCTGGCACCACCACCGAGCTGAACCTGGCCGATTACTTCCGCGCAAAAGGCATGAGCTTTGAGCCGGTCGTGATCGAAAACATCAACGAAGCAACTGCAGCCTTCTTCTCAGGCCGTTGCGATGTTTACACCACCGATGCTTCGGGTCTTGCCTCAATCCGTATCCAGATGGCTGAAAACCCGGATGACTATATGATCCTTCCGGAAATCATTTCCAAAGAACCGCTCGGCCCGGTTGTCGCCCAGGGTGACGAACAGTGGGCAGACATTGCGCGCTGGGTATTCAACGCAATGGTTGAAGCTGAAGAATTCGGCGTCACCAGCGAAAATGTTGACGACATGAAAGCAAACAGCACCAACCCGGGTATCCAGCGTCTGCTGGGCGTATCACCGGGCATGGGTGAAGCTATTGGTCTTGATGAAGCTTGGGCATACAACATCATCAAACAGGTTGGTAACTATGGCGAAAGCTATGAGAAAAACGTTACCGCGAAATTGGGCCTGGAGCGTGGTATCAACGCTCTGTGGACCAATGGTGGCCTGCAGTATGCTTGGCCAGTTCGCTAATTCGCTTAGCAACGGCTAACTAATAAACCTACGAAGCTCCGCCCCACTGCCTTGACGCATGGGCGGAGCTTTTCGTTAGGTGCCCATTCATTGGATACAATCTACACCTGAGGGTCATATGAGTAAGCCTCAAAATGCCCCGGGGGATGTTCGTTCCAAGAGCCTCGTCGACTATTTGAACGACGAGAATGTACGTGCGGTTTTGTATCAGATTATCGCAATCGGCCTTGTTATTCTGGCTGGCTGGTATCTGGTGTCCAACACCCTGTACAATCTTGAAAAACAGAACATCTCTACCGGTTACGGATTCCTCGATCTTGAAGCATCCTTCGAGATCAGTGAGAGCATGATCGATTACAGTGCGCAAAGCGATTACGCGTCGGCACTGATTGTCGGTCTTCTAAATACCGTGAAAGTTTCGGTGCTTGGCATCGTCCTTTGCACGATTATTGGCATCATCTTTGGCATTGCCCGCTTGTCGTCGAACTGGATCGTTCGCAAACTGGCAACTGTTTATGTCGAGACATTCCGTAACATCCCGGTTTTGCTTCAACTTTTCTTCTGGTATGCGCTTATACCTGCCGCCTTCCCGCATCCACGTGATGCACTGGAACCGCTGCCGGGCGTATTACTGACATCGCGCGGTATGTATTTGCCTGTTCCGGTGGCTGATAACGCCTATACCCTTATGGGTATTGCCGCAATCATCGCGTTTGTGGCCATTTACTTCATCAAGAAATGGGCAACAAAACGGCAGGATGCGACCGGCCAACCTTTCCCGATGCTGTTAACAGGCATTGGTATTTTTGTCGGCCTTGTCTTCCTGGCCTATCTTATCGGTGGTGCGCCGACCGAGCTCAGCACCCCAGCCCTCAAGGGCTTTAACATTCAGGGTGGCTACAACATTTCGCCGGAATTCATGGCGGTTCTGATCGGGTTGACTGTCTATACCTCGACCTATGTTGCAGAAGTCGTGCGCTCAGGCATTCAGGCGGTGTCCTCGGGCCAATGGGAAGCGGCCGACAGCCTTGGCATCAAACGCTCTGTTGCGCTTCGCAAGGTGATCTTGCCGCAGTCCATGCGCGTTGCCATCCCACCTTTGACCAACCAGTATCTTAACCTGACCAAAAACAGTTCTTTGGCTGTTGCCGTCGGGTATCCTGATCTGGTGTCCGTTTCCAACACAACCATGAACCAGACAGGTCAGGCGATTGAGGCCATCTCGATCTTCATGTCTGTCTATCTTGGTTTGTCTTTGTTGACCTCGCTCTTTATGAACTGGTTCAACAATAAGATGGCTTTGGTGGAGAGGTAATATGTCAGAAAATGCAAAATTACCTCCCCTGCCGGTCGGCACCTTTGTTGAACGTTCTGTAACATGGTCAAAGAAGAACCTGTTTGATGGCTGGTTCAACACCATCCTGACACTTGGTTCCATTGCCTTCCTGCTTTGGCTGATACCGCCGATCATCGAGTGGGGGATCATCAATGCGACCCTTACCCCGACGATTGAAGGCTGTGCCGAGGCAACAGGTGCGTGCTGGGGGTTTGTCAATGCGAACCTGCGACTGATCCTGTTTGGCACCTACCCGTATGATGAACAATGGCGCCCATTGCTTGCCATGATCTTGCTGATGGGGATCATTTGCGCCAGCCTTGGCGGTGTTAAATACCCAAGTGTTCGCAAATGGATCATCCCGATGTGGGTGATTGGCGTTCCGATCATTGCCATTTTGATGTGGGGCGGTGTTCTGGGTCTTACCTATGTCCAGAACAGCTATTGGGGTGGCCTTCCGCTCACCCTGATCCTGTCGTCGATTGGTATCGTCTTTGCGTTCCCGTTTGGCCTGTTGCTTGCCCTTGGGCGTCAGTCAAACATGCCCGCACTGAAAACTCTGTCGGTCGTCTATATCGAAGTCATTCGTGGCGTACCGCTGATTACGGTTTTGTTCATGGCGTCCGTGATGTTCCCGCTGTTCTTGCCTGATGGGGTGACCATCGACAAGTTGCTGCGTGCACAGATCGGTATCATCCTGTTTACCGCTGCCTACCTTGCTGAGGTATTCCGTGGTGGCTTGCAGGCGGTACCGCGCGGTCAGTTTGAAGCAGGTGAAAGCCTTGCACTTTCATACTGGCAGTCCATGCGACTGATCATCCTGCCGCAAGCTTTGCGTCTGGTTATTCCGCCAACCGTGAACAGCTTTATTTCCATGTTCAAGGACACCACACTGGTCGTCATCATCGGCCTGTTTGATTTCCTTGGCACGGTAAAGCTGGCACTGCGCAGCGACCCGGCCTGGACCAAGTATTACGTCGAAGGTTACACCTTCGCCGCGGCAATCTTCTTCCTGATCTGTTTCTCGATGGCGAAATATTCCGCCTATCTTGAAAAAGAACTTCGCAAAGGCGAACGCAGGTAAGGCGTTGAGGAAAAAACAATGACTGTAGCAACTGAAACCAAAACCGGTGCTGTTCCTCCTCCTTCTTCGGAGGATGTCATCACCGTCACCAAAATGAACAAATGGTACGGCAATTTCCATGTTCTCAAGGATATTGACCTGTCTGTTCGCAAAGGTGAGCGTATCGTTATTTGCGGACCTTCGGGTTCGGGTAAATCAACGCTGATCCGCACGCTGAACCGTCTTGAAGTTTATCAGCAAGGCGAAATCACCGTGAATGACATCTTGCTGGGCGATGATGTGAAAAACATCGAGGCCGTCCGCCGCGATGTCTGCATGGTGTTCCAGCACTTCAACCTTTTCCCGCACATGACCGTGCTGGAAAACCTGACGTTGGCACCGATCTGGGTTCGCAAGATGCCCAAGAAAGAAGCCAATGATCTGGCGATGCATTATCTTGAGCGTGTTCGCATTGCCGAACAGGCCCATAAATTCCCCGGTCAGCTTTCGGGTGGCCAGCAGCAGCGTGTGGCGATTGCCCGTTCGCTTTGCATGCAGCCTAAAATCATGCTGTTTGATGAACCGACGTCCGCCCTTGACCCGGAAATGGTCAAGGAAGTGCTCGATGTCATGGTTGAACTGGCCAAAGAAGGCATGACCATGCTGTGTGTGACCCATGAAATGGGCTTTGCCAAAGAGGTCGCTGATCGCGTGATCTTTATGGATGAAGGCCAGATCATCGAAATGGCTGGACCGCACGAGTTCTTTGATAACCCCAAAAGCGAACGGACCAAGCTGTTCCTCAGCCAGATACTGTCGCATTAAGCGGTTTATCAAGACCCAAAACACATCTGCAAAGCGGCTCCAGACGGGGCCGCTTTGTTTTTTGTGAATTTCTCGCTTGCCCCCTGCCCGCCAATTGCCGAAACTCGCCTCCATCAGCGGCCAAGTCGCTTCCAAAGCCGACGCAAAACCCGGAAACCATATGACACAGACCGAATCAACAGCACCGATCACGCCTTCTTTCATCACGGTTGATGGCCTTACCAAACGGTTTGGCACCACGTTGGCGCTGGACGGTGTTGATCTGCGTCTGGCAAAGGGTGAGACGCTTGCGATTATCGGGCCGTCGGCGGCGGGTAAAAGCGTTCTGATGAAATGTTTGGTGGGTATTTACGGCCCTGATAGTGGCACCATCGTTCTTGATGGTGATGATGTCAGCAAACCGAATGCGGACAAACGCCCGGAATGGGCATCGAAAATCGGCATGCTGTTTCAGCAAAATGCCCTGTTTGACAGCCTGACGGTTTGGGAAAACATTTGTTTTCGCCAGATTGAGCTTGGCACCATGAACCGTAGTCAAGCAAAGGCGCACGCGATTGATCTTCTGGGGCATGTTGGGCTTGCCGAAGAAAGTGCCACCCTGTCACCCAGCGACCTGTCTGGTGGCATGCAGAAACGTGTGGGCATCGCGCGCGCCATTTCATCGGATCCGGCTGTGTTGTTGCTTGATAACCCGACAGCGGGCCTTGACCCGGTTCTGTCCAATCATATCGAATTGATGATTGCCAAAATAGCCGAGCAACGCGGCACCACTGTTATCTCAATCACCAATGACATGCAGATCGCGCGCCACCGGTATCAGAACCTGATGATGATGCATAATGGCAAGGTCTATTGGTCTGGCCCGACCAGCACCATTGATGACGCGCACAACGACCATCTGACCCAGATGCTCAAGGGATCGTCACATGGTCCGATTACGATGCGGGCAGGCAAACGCGATGATGGCGTTTACGCCTGATGACGGCGCTCAGCTATTAGTTGGCAGTATAGACCGACACGTCCGCATCCCGGATAACATCGGACCAAATCGGCCCCGGATGGCGATCGGTAAAAAGCGCATCAATTTCCGAAAGATGGCCAAGACGCACCATCGCACGGCGGCCGAATTTTGACGCATCGGTGCACAGGAACGTCTGCCGTGCGTTGGAAATAATTGCCCGTGCAACGCGGACTTCACGGTAATCAAAATCCATCAGGCTACCGTCTTCATCGACACCGGAAATCCCGACAATGGCAAAATCAACCTTGAACTGGTTGATGAAATCGATGGTCGCCTCCCCAATCACACCAAAGTCACGTTGGCGGACAACACCCCCGGCGATGATCACTTCAAATCCCGGATTGGCCGCACAAATTTCGGCGACATGCAGGTTGTTGGTGATGATCTTAAGGCTGGTATGGCCCGACAGGGCATGGGCGACTTCTTCGTTGGTGGTGCCGATATTGATAAACAGCGATGCGCCTTCGGGAATGTGTTCGGCGACCAGTCTGGCGATTTCACGTTTGCTGCCAAGATTAAGAACCTGCCGGTCGGTATAGGCGGTGTTTTCCGTGGTCGAAACGCTGGCAGCCCCGCCGTGATAGCGGGCAATCAGGCCTTCTTCGGCCATTTCGTTGATGTCACGGCGAATGGTCTGTGGTGTTACCGAAAAATGGTCCGCCAGAGTATCAATGGTCATGAAGCTATTGGAAGCCACCAGTTCAAGTATTTCACGGCGGCGACGATCCAATTTACCCATGACGTTCTCCTGTTGTGCGGATTTTCACCTTGGCCGGCGAATTTTCATTGACGATCAAAATGCGATCTATCCGCACAAGATGCAACCTTTTCTGATTGCGAAGCATTTGAAGTCAAAAGAATTGGGATCATTACAATCGAACATATGATGCGACGATCGCATCAGAATACTGCGGTTAATTTGACCTTTCCCTTTGCCGTTCCATATGCGGGCAACATCAATTTTCCGTATGCTGGAAAGCATATCCCCAATGAATATATTTCCCGTGCATCGGATCAATGGTAGCGTCGATAAACATAAAATATTCGATCAAAAACAAGAATATGCCCATCAGGGAGGGCCCCACAATGACCAACCATTTACGCACATTGATATGTGTCCCCGATGATTTGAAGGTCGGAGGACCGCATGGATCATTTTGATTACATCGTGATTGGTGCCGGTTCGGCCGGCTGCACGATGGCCAATCGGCTTTCCGAAATCGAAAATGCGAAAGTTTTGCTGCTGGAAGCCGGTGGGAAAGATCGCAACCCGTGGATTCACATCCCGGTTGGATACCTTTATTGCATCGGCAATCCCAATGTCGACTGGTGCTTTAAGACCGTGCGTGAGCCGGGGTTGAATGGTCGGTCATTGGGCTATCCACGCGGCAAGGTTCTGGGTGGATGTTCGTCAATCAATGGCATGATTTACATGCGCGGTCAGGCCAATGATTATGAGCAGTGGCAACAGTCGGGCTGTTTTGGCTGGGGCTGGGATGATGTTTTGCCGTATTTCATCAAATCCGAAGACCATTATAAGGGATCGGACGAGATGCATGGCGCGGGCGGTGAATGGCGTGTTGAGCAGGCGCGCGTACGCTGGGAAATTCTTGATGCCTTTCAAACGGCAGCAGCCGAGGCAGGCATTCCGAAAGTATCGGACTTTAACCGCGGCACCAACGAAGGGTCCGGGTATTTTGATGTGAACCAGAAGCGCGGCATTCGCTGGAACACGTCAAAGGCGTTTCTGCGCCCTGCCCTTAATCGCAAGAACCTTGAAGTCCGCACCAACGCCCATGTGCGTCGCCTGACCATCGCCGATGGCCGCGTGACGGGCGTTGAATATGAACGAGATGGTCAGATCGAAAGCGTGACCGCATCGCGTGAAACCGTTTTGTGTGCGGGATCAGTTGGGTCGCCCCAGATCCTTGAGCTGTCGGGGATAGGTCGTGGGGACGTTTTGCAACAGTATGGCATCGAACAAACCCTTGATCGCCCGCAAGTCGGTGAGAACCTGCAAGACCATTTGCAACTGCGCTGTGCCTATAAGGTCAGCGGTATTCGCACCCTGAATGAAAAAGCCCGCAGCCTGATTGGCAAGGCCAGCATCGCGCTTGAATATCTGTTCAAGCAGTCTGGTCCGATGTCCATGGCGCCAAGCCAGCTTGGCGTGTTTACGCGCTCAGACAGCTCATATGACACACCAAACTTGCAATACCATGTGCAGCCACTGTCCTTGGAAAAGTTTGGCGATCCGGTACATCCGTTTCCGGCCTTTACCGCCAGTGTGTGTAATCTGCGACCCCAAAGCCGGGGCAGCATCCATATCAGCAGTCCCGATTACCGCGAACAGCCTGCCATTGCGCCAAACTACCTTTCGGCGGATGCAGATAAAACGGTCGCGGCCGATTCAATTCGTTTGACGCGTAAAATCACGCAACAGCCTGCATTGGCCCCCTATCGCCCCGAAGAATTCAAACCCGGTCCTTCTTATGAAACTGAGGATGATCTGGTTCGTGCGGCAGGTGACATTGGCACGACCATTTTCCACCCTGTCGGCACATGCAGAATGGGGGCGGATGCGGCGTCCGTGGTTGACCCGGAACTGCGTCTTCGCGGGCTGACCGGTTTGCGAATTGCTGATGCCTCTGTCATGCCAACGATCACTTCGGGTAACACAAATTCGCCGACCATCATGATCGCGGAAAAAGCAGCGGCCATGATCAAGGCTGCTGCCAACGCCTGACATGCAAAAGCCGGGGATCATCCCCGGCTTTTGACTTCTTACATTTGCAAGAACGTCTTAGGACTTTTTGCTGGCAACGATCCGTTCGCGAACGGCAGGTGCATCGCCGGTTTGGGCCACCTCACCCTCGCCGATTTCAATCGCATCGCGCAGCAAGGAAGTTACTTCGTCAAGCTGGGCCTGATCGCGGGTATGGGCCATGCACAATGGCGTTTCTGCCGACACTGGCTGGCCGACCTTGATAAAGTCGCTAAAGCCAACGGCAAAGTCGATCTTTTGATCGGCACGGGTCCGACCGCCTTTAAGAGCCACCAGAGCCAAGCCCACTTTGCGCGCATCCATCGACAGGACCCGTCCGGTTTTGGCCGCCTTGACCACCTGCACCATCGGGGCGGCTTCAAGGTACTTGTCGTGTTTCTCAACGAAATCTGTGGGACCGCCAAGGCTTGAAACCATATTGGCAAACACTTCGGCGGCCTTGCCGCTTTCAAGTGCCTCACCGGCCATCTGGAACCCATCGGCGACATCGGTTGCAACGCCACTGACCGCCAGCATCTCAGCGGCAAGCGCCATGGTGACGTCATAGACCCGTTGTTCCTGATGCTTTCCGGTCAGGAAATCAATCGCTTCGCGCATTTCAAGCGCATTTCCCACCGTATCGCCCAGAACCTGCTCCATATCGGTCAGAAGGGCCACGGTCGGCACACCATTGCGGGTGGCGACTTCGGTGATGCTTTGTGCCAATTCACGCGCGCGTTCATATTCATTCATGAAGGCCCCCGACCCGAATTTGACATCCATCACCAAGGCATCAAGCCCGGCGGCCAGTTTCTTGGACAGAATGGACGCCGTGATAAGCGGGATGCTTTCGACCGTCGCGGTGACATCACGAATGCCATAGAACCGTTTATCAGCCGGGGCCAGATCAGCCGTCTGGCCAATAATCGCGCAGCCGACTTCACGGGTGACTTTGGCAAACTCTTCGAGTGTCGGGGCGGTTCGGTAACCCGGAATGGAGTCAAATTTGTCGAGCGTACCGCCGGTATGGCCAAGGCCACGCCCGGAAATCATCGGCACAAAAGCACCGCATGCACCGACAATTGGCCCCAGCATCAGGCTGACCTTATCGCCAACCCCGCCGGTCGAATGCTTATCGACAACCGGCCCGTCAAGGCCAAGGGCCTTCCAATCGAGAACCGTGCCACTATCGCGCATATTGCGCGTCAAAGCGGCCCGTTCATCCATGGTCATGCCGTTAAAGAAGACTGCCATCGCGAAGGCTGCAACCTGCCCTTCGCTGATGGTTTCATCGGCAATGCCTTTGACGAAAAAGGCAATTTCGGCGTCGCTTAGAACGTCGCCTTCGCGTTTACGGCGAATGATTTCTTGGGGCAGCATAAGCTGTCTCCTGCGGGCTTATCGTTAATTTAATTTGGTCCAGACCCGAAAATTAGAGTTCATGCAGAACGTGAGAAATACTGCAACAAAATACGGATAAGATTAGCGGAACCTTCTTTGGACATCTCAAGAGTTTGCGTGTGACTAAGCGGCGTCGCACTCATGCCCGCAGCAAGGTTGGTGATGTTTGAAACGGCTGCGACTTTAAAACCAAGCCGTCTGGCAAGGATGTTTTCAGGCACAGTTGACATACCAACCGCATCCGCCCCCAGCACCTTAAGCATCTTGATTTCAGCCGGTGTTTCAAAACTTGGCCCGGTGCACCAGCAATAGGTGCCTTCAAACAGTTTAATGCCCAGCTGTGCCGCCGTTTGATGCAAGCCCGCCCCGATTTCCGGATCATAGGGCACATCCATCCCGACAAAGCGGTCATCGCCGTGATAGCCAATCAACGGATTGGGACCAAACATGCTGATATGGTCGGTGATCAACATCAGGCTTCCCGGCACCGCGTCAGGCACAAGCGACCCAGCCGCATTGGTCAGGATCAAGCGATCCGCGCCAAGTTCACGCAGGGTTTCAAGCGGTTCAGCCATCAGATCCGAACGGCCATGCTCGTAAAAATGCGCGCGACCCTGCATGACGGCAACCGACACACCGCCGATCCGCCCGAGGACAAGCTGCCCGCCATGTCCGTGCACGGTCGGCAACGGAAAGCCCGGCACATCTTCATAGGCGATCTTGATCGGGTCACTGACCGCATCAACAACCCCGCCCAGCCCACTGCCAAGCACCATGGCGACATCGGCCTTAAATCCCGGTGCCTTTGATGCGATGACCTCAAGTGCGGCTTTGACATTGCTCATTTCAAATTCTCCGGCCCAAAGGAATGCGGGATCAGTTGTTCACGGGTCAAGGTCAGCAGCGTTTCACCCTGATCATTGATGATGAAAATGGTTGCGTCTGGTCCGGTAAATTCACGGATTTTCTGACGACACCCGCCGCACGGCGTACAGGCAACGTCACCCAGACCAACAACGACAATCTCATCGAACTTGGTTTCACCCGACAAAACCATCGCCGAAATCGCCCCGGCCTCGGCACAGACACCTTCGGGATAGGCCGCATTTTCAACGTTACATCCAGCGATGATTTGACCATTGCCCGTGCGCAATGCCGCCCCGACATGGAATTTTGAATAAGGCGCATATGCCTTGTCGCGAGCAGCAAGGGCCGCGTCAATCAAATCGCGCGGTGCCTGTTGTGTCGTACCCATCGTTTTCGTCCTGTTTTCTATATCCGTGCAGCCTAATTCGGGCACGTGTTATCTATCATGTAGTCATGGATCGTTATTTTACCGCTGATAATGTCGGCCTTTGCCTGTTTGGCGGCCACTTCCATATCGTCGGTCATCAGATCACGGTTGTTTTCATCCAGCGCCCAGTCAATGCCACCCTCGGCCAAGCCAAGGCTTTTGATGCCCGGTTGCCAGTTCCCGTCACGAGCCGCCTTGAAGGCCTCATACACCGCAACATCAACATGTTTGACCATGGATGTCAGAACCTGCCCCGGGTGTAATCCATTCTGGTTGGCGTCTGAACCGATGCCAAGAATCTTGGCGTCAGAAGCCGCCTGCAAAACGCCAATCCCCGTTCCGCCAGCCAGTTGCAGGACAACATCCGCCCCCTTACCGATCTGGGTTTTGGTTAATTCGCCTCCACGGATTGGATCGTTCCATGCCGCACCAGTTGTGCCGACGAAATTCACCAGAACATTTGCATCGGGTTTTGCGTAGTACGCGCCCAACTGATAGCCGCATGTCATCCGGCGAATAAGCGGAATGTCCATCCCGCCGACGGCACCGATTGTGTTGCTGTTTGACGCCATGGCAGCCAGCATGCCGACAATGAAGCTGCCTTCGTGTTCGCGAAAAACAACCGACTGCACATTGGGCTGATCGACAACCATATCGACAATCGTAAACCGGGTTTCGGGGAATTCCGGTGCGACTTCGGCCAAGGCGGACGCCTGTTGAAAACCAATCACAACGACCGGATCATGCCCATCACGGGCAAAGGTCCTGATGGCTTGCTGGCTTTGTGTATCATTGCGCAGTTCAAATTCGCGATAGTCAATGCCGGTATCGGTTTTGAATTTCTCTGCCCCGGTAAATGCAGATTGATTAAACGCACCATCGAACTTGCCACCCGTCGAATAAACAACAGCAGGTTTGATGGTTTCGTCTGCAAATGAGGGGCTGCTCGTCGCGATGATCCCGGGCAGAAACGCCGAAAGCACTGCGATGGTGCCAAGAAGCGGTTTTCTTTGCATGAATGTCTCCAACGCAACAAATCGGAGGTTCGCGGTCCGGCGCATGGTCCCTTTAAGACCATCAACCGAACCGCATCCCGATTAACGTTCCTTCACATAGGCACGGCCAAGTGCCTTGGGCGGTGTGGCGCGACCAATGAACCCGGCCAGCAGGATCACGGTCAGCACATAGGGCAATGCCTGCACCAACTGAACGGGAACTTCGCCGATACCGGGCAGAATAACGCCCTGCAAACGGGTCGCCGCCGCATCCAGGAACCCGAACAACAAGCATGCAAACAATGCCGGGAACGGACGCCATTTGCCAAAGACCATGGCTGCCAGCGCGATATAGCCCTTACCCGCCGTCATATCCTGCAGGAACGACGCACCTTGGGCGGTTGAAAGATACGCACCCGACATACCAACTAGCACGCCAGAACACACCACCGCACGATAGCGCATCAGAACAACGCTGATGCCCGCAGTATCAACGGCACCGGGGTTTTCACCAACCGCTCGTAAGCGCAAGCCAAACCGGGTGCGATACATCACCCACCATGCCGCCGGAACGGCAAGGAACGCGATATACACAAGGATATTATGGCCACTGAGAAGTTCGAAATAAATCGGCCCCAGTATAGGCACATCCCGAACGGCCTCGGCCCCCGGAAGCGTGATCGGCTGAAAACGCGATGCCTTATCAAGGGCCGGGGTTTTCCCGCCTTGGGCAAACAAGGCAATCCCGACAAGGGCGGTAAAGCCCGACATCAGAATGTTAATCGCCATGCCCGACACGACCTGATTGCCCTTATGGGTGATGCAGGCAAAGCCATGCAGTAACGACAAGCCGATCGTTGCAACAATCGCAGCAAGCAACCCAACCCATGGGCTACCGGCGTAATAGGCCACCGCAGCAGCCGCAAAGGCCCCGCCCAGCATCATGCCTTCAAGGGCCAGGTTGATCGTCCCTGACCGTTCGGAAAACATGCCTGCAAGGGCGGCAAGGATCAGGGGTGTCGATGTGCGAAGTGTCGCATCAAGAAGCAGAATGACCAGTTCGAAATTTTCCATCACGCAGCCTCCATCCGGTCACGGCGCAATCGCCACGCGGTATAAATCTTGGTCACGCGCGGTCGGAACATGTGTTCCATCGCCCCGGTAAACAGGATCACCAGACCTTGAATAACCACGACCATGTCATTGGAGATGGTTGGAATTTCAAATGAAAGCTCCGCCCCGCCCTGATAGAGCATGCCAAACAGCAATGCGGCCAGGAAAATGCCAAACGGATGGTTGCGCCCCATAAGGGCAACCGCGATCCCGACAAAGCCATAGCCAGCGGTAAAATCAATCAGCAAACGGTGCTGCACACCCATGACTTCGTTCAGCGCCATAAAGGATGCCAAGGCCCCGGAAATCATCATGGCGATGATGATGTAGCGACCCGGATCAATCCCGCCATAGGTTGCCGCCACCGCATTGGCACCAACGGTGCGGATCGCATAGCCCCAGCGCGTATGCCAGATGAACATCCAGACAAGGATGCTGGCCGCAATCGCATAGACAAATGACAGGTTGAGCGGGCTTGACGCCATGTCGATGCCAAAGGCTGCTGCCATGTCATGGATGAACGGCAACCGAAGATGTTCGGCAATCTGTTCGCTTTCCGGGGTCATTGAGCCTTGCGGGCGCAAGACATTGACCAGCAAATACACCATCAAGGATGACGCAATAAAGTTGAACATGATGGTCGTGATCACAATGTGCGATCCACGGCGCGCCTGCAAATAAGCCGGAATATAGGCCCACGCCGCACCAAAGATTGCCGCAGCCATCATGCCAACCACAAGCATCAGCGGAAATGGCAGAAAATCAAGATAAAGGGCCGCCAAGGTTACACCAAGACCACCAACATAGGCCTGCCCTTCGGCACCAATGTTAAACAGACCGCAATGGAATGCGACGGCAAAAGACAGCCCGGTAAAGATGAAATTGGTGGTGTAATAAAGCGTATATCCCCATGCCTCGTCGTAGCCGAAAGCGCCATACAGCAAAATTTCGACAACTTCGATCGGGTTTTCACCAATCGCCAGAACCACAAGGGCTGATACTGCCAATGCTAGCAAAAGGTTCAACAGGGGCAATGCGCCAACATCTATCCAGCGCGGCAGTTGGACAACATTACTCATGCTTGCCCCTCCGCTGCCTTGGCTTGGTTTGGATCAACCCCGGCCATCATCAGACCAAGAATACGTTCATTTGCCTCAGCAGCAGAAACTTCGCCGATGATGACACCATCGCACATCACCAAAATTCGGTCGGCAAGCGACATGATTTCGTCAAGCTCCACGGACACCAGAAGGACAGCCTTGCCAGCATCCCGCATGGCGACAATACGTTTGTGAATAAATTCGATGGCCCCGATATCAACACCACGGGTCGGCTGACCAACCAACAACAGTTCTGGGTCCCGCATGATTTCGCGCGCCAGAACCAGTTTTTGCTGGTTGCCGCCGGAAAAATTGGCGGCCTTTAAATCAGGATCATCCGGACGCACGTCAAATTCCGACATCATGTTCGCTGTGGCCTTGGAAATCGCGTTCCAGTCCAAAAGGATGCCGTTGTTATAGGCCGGGTCATCCTCGTAGCCCAGAATGGCGGCTTCCTTTGCCGTAAAACCCGTGACCATCGCCATGCGATGCCGGTCTTCTGGCACATGAGCAACGCCGCGTTTGCGCAGTTCGGCCGCATCAACGCCCTTGCCCGGTGTCACATCCTGATCATTGAGCAAAACACTGCCTTCACTGGCAGAACGAATGCCGCCAAGGGCTTCGAGAAGTTCGCTTTGCCCGTTGCCTGAAACCCCGGCGATGCCGACGATTTCACCTGCACGCACGGTAAAACTCGCATTTTTGACCTTGCGAACACCCTGAGCATTATCAACACAAAGATCGTTCACCTGAAGAACTGTCGCCCCCGGATTGGCTTCGCCTTTTTCCAGACGGAGCAATACACGACGGCCAACCATAAGTTCGGACAATTCTTCGGGACTGGTTAGAGCAGTTTTACGATCCGCCACCATTGCGCCCTGGCGCATGACAGACACATTGTCCGTCGCAGCCATGATTTCGCGCAATTTATGGGTGATCAGCACGACCGTTTTGCCCTGTTCCTTCAGGGTTGCCAGAATACGGAACAAATGGTCCGCTTCCTGCGGTGTCAAAACACCGGTCGGCTCGTCCAAAATCAGGATTTCCGCACCACGGTACAGTGCTTTTAGAATTTCTACACGTTGTTGCAGGCCGACCGACAGGTCGCCGACAATTGCATCCGGGTCAATGTCGAGCGAATATTCGCGTTCAAGCCGTTCAAGCTCCACGCGGGCCTTATCGACCCCGTCGCGTAAAACAGCCCCGCCTTCGACACCCAGAATAACGTTTTCCAGAACAGAAAAGGTCTCGACCAGCATGAAATGCTGATGAACCATGCCAATACCGGCGGCAATGGCGTCTTCCGACCCTTTGATATCGCACAGCTTGCCATCGACATGAATGGTGCCACCGTCGGCCTGATAAAAGCCGTACAGGATGCTCATCAGCGTCGATTTACCTGCGCCATTTTCGCCCACGATGCCGTGGATTGTTCCCTTATCGACCTTAAGGTCAATTTCCTTATTGGCATGTACCGCTCCGAACCGCTTGTCTATTCCACGCAGTTCAATAGCGGGTTGCACGGCACCGGTTTCCCCGGTGCCGTGCATTTGATGCATCGTATCCGACACTACAAATCCCCGGTTTGCTTCACCACTGCCTTACATCGGGCAGGCGCTATCGCTCATGTAATCATGCACTTCAAGCGAACCCGAAGCGATGTCTTCCTTGGCTTTTGCAACAGCCGCTTTCATGTCGTCGGTGATGAGCTTCTCGTTGTTTTCATCAAGAGCCCAGTCAACACCGCCTTCTGCCAGACCAAGAATGGTCAGGCCCGGCTGCCAGTCATCGCCGGCGGCTGCTTCGAATGCTTCGTAAACAGCAACATCAACGCGCTTGAGCATCGAGGTCAGAACCGATCCCGGATGCAGGGCGTTCTGGTTGGAGTCAACACCAATGCCCAGTTTACCGGCATCAGCTGCTGCCTGAAGGACGCCAACGCCCGTACCACCAGCGGCATGATAGACAACGTCTGCGCCACGGTCGAACTGTGATTTGGCCAACTCGCCACCCTTAACAGGGTCATTCCATGCTGCACCAGTCGTACCGGTCATGTTCTGGAACACTTCAGCGTCGCTATTGGCGTATTTAACACCCTGTGCATAGCCACACTCAAACTTGCGGATCAACGGAATGTCCATGCCACCGACAAAGCCGACTTTACCGGTTTCAGATGCCATTGCGGCCAGAATACCAACCAGGAACGACCCTTCGTGTTCTTTAAAGACCACGGACTGAACGTTCGGCAGGTCAACAACCATATCAATGATGGTGAATTTGGTTTCCGGGAATTCTTTGGCGACTTTTTCCAAGGCAGAAGCCTGCGAGAAGCCAATCGCAACGATCGGGTTCATACCACGACGTGCAAAGTTGCGCATCGCCTGTTCACGCTGGGAATCGTTCTGAATTTCGAAGTCGCGATACTCGGTACCGGTGTCTTCTTTGTATTTTTCAGCGCCGTTATATGCGCCCTGATTAAACGAACGGTCAAAACGGCCGCCAAGGTCATAGACCACTGCCGGATTGATTTCTGCAGCCGCTGCAACACCTGCATAGCAGGCGACAGCCGCGACCACGGAGGTCAGAAGCTTTTTCATTCCGATGCCCTTCTTTGCTTGAATTCTGTTTATTCTTCCGCCGGTGCCCTTAACCGGTGGAACTCCCTCATCGAAAAACCTGATCCGCAGTGCGACCAAAATTTGGCCCCTCTACCGGATTGAACCGGAATGTCTGCACTGCGAGATGCTTATGGTAACTACAAAAGATAGTACCCTGTAAATAGAAGACCGCGCAAACTGCGGCATAACCTGTCCATTTGGTCAAAAAAGGCATGCAGCAATTCCGCCGTTGCACGTCACCTTCCTGCGGGGTTTCCCTTAGGTTAGGGCGCATTCCTCATTCAGGTTCGACGATATTTCGCACGATAGATTTTCTTGGCAAACTTAATAATCAACCAAACGGGTTTTATGACGTTCGCCATCGCAACACGGTCATTCTGTGCTGCCGATTCTTTACCGGCTACATAAAACCATACGCATCCAACGCGCAGGCCACGGTTGGAAAATTGTATTTTTCATCGCACCGTCATCAACCGGGCGTACCACCGGCGATTAATTGGTGTTAGCATTCCGCACGTTTAAGGCTTTGTCATATCATGCCAGCTTGCTGTGAGGGATCGGCAAAACTGGCCCATTGCTGGAGATCAATAATGAAACATAAGATTGCAGGGCTTCTATCGGCATGCACCATGTTGACCCTTGGTGCCGGAAGCGCATTGGCAGATTATGATTTGCGTATTCTTCATACCAATGACGTTCATGATCGCGTTGAATCGGTCACCAAGTATAACAATACCTGCTCGGTCGAAGACGATGCCGACGGAAAATGTTTTGGCGGATACGCGCGTCTTGCGACCGCCATCCGTGACGCCAAGGCCCAAGGCGGCAATGTGCTGGCTCTTGACGGTGGCGATCAGTTTCAGGGGTCCCTTTATTATTCGACCTATCGGGGCCAATTGACCGCCCAGTTGATGACCATGGCTGGCTATGACGCCATGACAATTGGCAACCACGAATTTGACGATGGCCCCGAAGTGCTCGAGGCTTTTATCAAAGCCAGCACTGTTCCGGTCCTGTCGGCCAATGTACATCCGACCACGGCCTCCAGCCTTGATGGTGAAATCAAGCCCGACATCATTATTGAACTTGGTGGTGAAAAAATCGGCCTGATCGGTATCACGACGGAAGAAACCCCGGATATTTCAAGCCCCGGTGATCAGGTTGAAATCACAGATTCCGAGATGGCATTGCGCTATTCCGTTGCCCGTTTGCGCCTTAAGGGGGTCAATAAAATCATCGTCATGAGCCATTCGGGTTCCTACAAGGATTTCGAACTGGCCAAAACGGTCAGTGGCATTGACGTCATTGTTGGCGGCCATGACAACCAGCTATTTTCCAATACCAATGAAAAGGCCAACTACCCCTACCCGGTTGTTGAAACCGCACCGGACGGTAAACCTGTTCTTGTGGTTCAGGCATACGCCTATAGCCGCTATCTTGGCGAACTGAATGTCACCTTTGATGATGATGGTGTGGCAACCACGTGGTCAGGTGAACCGATTGCGCTTGATGCCAGCATCAAACCAGCCCAGGACGTTCTGGACGTTATTGCCCTATCCAGCGACAAGGTTGATGCGGTTCGCAATGTCGATGTCGGCAGCTTTACAGCCCCCGCCGACGGATCGCGAGAGACATGCCGTCATATGGAATGTTCCATGGGCTCATTGGTGGCCGATGCGATGTTGTGGAAAGCGGGCGACGGTTATCAGATCGCCATTCAGAACGGTGGTGGTGTCCGTGCCAGCGTCGACGAAGGCACGGTGACCATGGGCGAAGTTCTGACGGTTTTGCCGTTCCAGAACGCGCTGGCAACCTTTAACCTGTCGGGCAAGGATGTTGTCGCATCGCTTGAACATGGTGTTTCGAAAGTCGACGAGGACAAAGGCCAGTTCCCGCAGGTCGCCGGTCTTAAATTTGATCTTGATCTGTCCAAGCCGGTTGGATCGCGTGTTTCAAACGTCATGGTCGCCGAGGGTAACGGTTATGCGCCGATTGATATGAACAAGACCTATGGTGTTGTGTCCAACGACTTCATGCGCAATGGCGGCGATGGCTATGCCCTGTTCCGGGATAATGCGACCAATGTCTATGACTTTGGTCCCAACCTTGAACAAGCGGTTGCCGACTATATCGGTATGAAGTCGCCAGTGACCCCGATGGCGGGTGACCGGATCATGCTGAAATAAGCACCAAACATATGGCTCAAGATATCAAAGGGCGGCCACGTGGGTCGCCCTTTGTTGTTTTTCTTGCCTTTGATCGGTGTCGCGGCTTAGAAAGTCGCTTGTTTGACATTGCCTGTCACACCGTGACCCTCACCACAAAGAGCAACAACCTGTGATCACGCCTTCGGCCAATATTCTTTGTTTTGGTGCCGCTCATTTTGACCGCACCTTGCAATGTACGGAACAGTTTGTCCCGGCGGCCTCAAACCCCGTCAGAACCCTGCACCGCAAACCCGGCGGTGTTGCGCGCAATATTGCGGTTCATCTGCGGTTGCTTGGCAACAATGTCGCGATGCTCAGTGCGGTTGGAGATGACGGCGACGGCGAACAGGTGATTGCCGCCCTGTCTGAACTGGGGATCGATACCCGCCGGATGCACAAGCTCGACGGTAAGCATACAGCAGGCTATACCGCAGTGCTTGATGACACCGGCGAACTGGCGTTGGGCATAATGGACGCCGAAGTCTATGACCTGCTCAGCATTGAGCTTTTGAAGGATCAACTGGCCAACCTTCAGGCGTGGCCATGGTGGCTGATTGATGCCAACCTGCCCGCCCCCACCATTGACTGGCTGACGAAAAACAAGGGCAGCTCAAAATTCTGTGCTGCAACCGTTTCACCAAGCAAGGGTGCGCGCTTTGCCCCGATTCTTGACAGGCTTGACCTTTTGATCGCCAACCGGGCTGAGGCAAAAGTCCTGACCGGCATTGAAATCAATGAGATTGATCAGGCAAAGACCGCCATTGACGTTCTGCGCGGCAAAGGTGTTTGTGACATGGTGATTACGCTGGGGGCAAAGGGTGTTGTCTCATCATCTGGTGACAGCACGGCATTCTGGCACCCATTGCCAACAAAGGTTTGCGACGTCAACGGGGCCGGTGATGCGTTTTATTCCGGGTTCCTGTCACGGTTTACAAAACCGGGCGCAACGATGGATGATGCGGTTGCCGAAGGTTTGGCTATGGCCAGCCTGACGGCTGAAACCGAAGGAACCACCGTTTGGAACCTGACACAGAGTGCGGTTGACGCACGCGCCGAACACGCCTTTAAAAAACTGATTTAACCGTTACGTATCGTGTTGGTGCATCCAACCATGGGCGATTACAATCGCGATAAGATTGCAAGCCCCACCGTGTCGCGATAGCTTATCTGAAATTCAAACCTACTGGAGCACTGCCGATGCACCCCTTTTTCATCTTCGTGAAATGCGAATTGGGCAAAGCCTATGACGTCGCCGCCAATCTTGTCGAAGAAGTCGAAGGTGTCTCGGAGGTCTATTCCATTTCCGGCCCGTTCGAACTTCTGGTCAAAGTTTATGTCGAAGACGAACAGGATATCGGACGCTATGTGAACGAACAGATCCACAAGCTGCCCAATATCAAGGACACCCAGACTATCATCACCTTTAACGCGTTCACCTGATTGGGGATTGTCGTTTCGGATATGACAAACGCGGCGTAGAAATACGTCGCGTTTTTTATTGGAAACCTGCCATTTAGGCAAAGAAAAAGGCACCCTTTTGGGGTGCCTTTAACATTGGCGGGCAAGGAGGGATTCGAACCCTCGATAGGGCTTTTGACCCTATACTCCCTTAGCAGGGGAGCGCCTTCAGCCACTCGGCCACTTGCCCTCTATGTCCTTGGTGTTCCCTGCGGAACGACGCCTTTCTTAAACACCGGCACGGCGTGTGTCAATGCCCGAAACCGGCGTTTACGACGTTTTCTTTTTAACAGGCCCATCAAATAAAACCAGCAGCTTTTTGAGACCCCGTCTCATGGCATTTTGCGGTTGAAAGCCAAAAGAGTCTTCAAACCATCACACAGCTGTCATCTGTTGGCAAAAAACACCTGTCATAAAGCGACAGTCGATTGGTTTTTCACCGTCAGAAGACGCTACAAGCTGGTTGGAGTAACATGCGTACCATCTATCAGAGCACCGATGATTTCGGCCACACTCTTCGTGCCCTCAAAATGACCCCGGAAGGTTATACCGATCCGGTGTATATGGGGCTGGTCATTCAGGACCGCGAGGTTCTTTTCCGTACCCGTGAAAACAGCTCGCGAGAGTTCGTGTTGCAGAAGATCAAGGAATTTGTCGCGGGCAATGCCCCGTCAATGAACGCACAACCGGCCTGATGGCCGGTTTTTTATTGTCCGGATTTTGGGGTCCAAGAACCTAATAACTAAGCACAACCTTGTGATCCGGACATCAAATCGCGCCGAGGCGAGCCTCCCCGTTCGTCTCGCAACTCCAACCGCCGGTCGCAATGACCGGCGGTTTCTTTTATCTTGCTTACACGTTGGCCGGAATCTGGTCCTGCCGTGCCCGCCACATCATGATCAGCGCCACACACAGGAACGGCAGCACGCCATAATTGATCAAATCCCAACCGGCCCCGGCAATCAGGGCCCCTGATATGAGAGATGCGACGGTTGCGGTAATACCGTTGCCCAACTCCATCAGGCTTTGCGCATGGCCACGTTCGGCCTCAGTGTACCCTTTGCCTAACAAGGTCGTACCCGCCAGAAGCATCATGTTCCAGCCAATCCCAAGCAGAAACGAGCTGACCAAAAAGGCCGTAACCGTCACCCCGGACAAGGCCGCAATCACACTGGCCACCAGCACCCCACTGCCCAGAACCGCGACACGGCGCGCACCGAACCGATCAATCATCGGCCCCGCAACGAAAGCCGGAAGAAACATGCCGACCAGGTGCCAGCGGATAACATTGGCCGATACATCGACATCAAAACCGCAATACTTCATGGCAAGCGGCGTTGCCGTCATCACCAACACCATAATGCCGTGACCGCTGGCACTAACCGCGATCGCCCCACGAATGGCCGGACGGCGCAAAAGATCCCGCATGATGCCCCGACTGGTGTGCGGTTTGACCGGAATACCGCCATCAGGCAGCATTATCATCAAAAGCGCGCCCACAGCCGCCAACGCCGCCAGTGCGACATAGGCCCCAGCAAATGGTACGGGCAGCATGTCGCGACTGGACGCAGCAATTTCCGGTGCGATCAGCGCGGCCAAGACACCGCCACCGACAACCAGTGCTGCGGCACGGCCTTTATGGGCGGCATCAACTGTTTCAAGGGCGGCGTAGCGGTAATACATCGCAGATGCCTGATAGGTCCCAATCAGAAATGGGGCCGCCGCGACCAGCCAGAATGCGCCGATGTAAATCCCCACAGACAGCAACAACCCGCCAGCAACACCACACACAGCCCCCAGAAACAGGCCCGTGCGTCGGCCATAGTTCTGCATGATCATCGACAGCGGATGCACAGACGCCAGATTACCAAGCATCAAAATGCCCAAGGGCAAAGTCGCCAACGCCGCCGTTGGCGCAAGCGACACGCCAACAATCGAGGTCAGCGTAATCCCGATCAGTGAACAGGACCAATACAGTGCCTGTGCGACAAACAGCAGACGCAATGATCCATTGGTCAGCAACAACATGTTTCCAACTCCCAAAAAACATTCAATTTTATGGTAAATATTCGCCCGTAATTCCGGTCGTTAAGGATCAGGTCCTAAACGGGTGAAAGTGACTTTCGGGCAAACCGTTCAACATATTCCTGCGGGCTGACGGCCAAATGACGTTGAAACGTACGCCGCAGGGTTTCAGGGTGCCGAAACCCGCACAAGGTCGCGACATCTGCAATCGTCATGGCTTCGTCCTGTAGCAATGCCCTTGCGGCCTCAACCCGGATCCGTTCGATGTATCGCGCCGGGCTCATGCCCATATCGCGCGCAAACACACGTGAAAATGTTCTGGGTGTCATCCCTGCGCGCCCCGCCAGGACGTCAAGTGACAGGTCCTGTTCAAGATGGCCCGGCAACCATGCCAGCAAACCGGCAAGGCGCGCAGTCGCCCCCTTTTGCGGGATAAGATAGGAACTGAACTGTGCCTGTCCGCCGGGGCGCTTTAAAAACATCACCAACCGGCGGGCGACGGACAAGGCAAGGTTACGGCCAAAGTCGGCCTCGACGATTGCCAATGCCAAATCAATCCCGGCGGTTACACCCGCGGATGTGAAAACATGTGGATCGCCGTCAAACCCCGTGGGGTCATAGCTGTGCAGACGGTCGCCCATCATTTTGATTTTTGGAAAATCGTGCGCCATTTCATCGCACCGCGACCAGTGGGTTGTCGCCATGCGCCCATCAAGCACCCCGGCCTCGGCAAGGATCAAGGCACCGGAACACACAGAGCCCAGACGCGCGATCCGTTCTTCCGCATCACGGACCCATTGATGCAACGCTTTATCCTTGCGGCGTTCGGGCATTCCGTTACCCCCCGGTATCAGCAGGGTATCAACACCAGCCAGATCAAGGTCACGCAACGCCATATCGGCATGAAGCCGAATACCACATGACGTTCTGACCGGGCCTGCTTCGTCTGCCACGACCATATTCTCATAGGTCCGCGCACGACCCAGCGATGATAATTCGTCATTGGCAGTGGCAAACACCTGCAACGGCCCGACGATATCAAGGCTCATGACCTCGTCATAGGCGTAGCAAACGATCAACCGGGTATCGGGTGTTTGTGCTGACATAGCGTGACCTCCCTTACGCACCCCCAACAATGCCGGAAATCAAAACTGGCAACAATGACAAACACCCCACCAATCTTGCCACTATGGCTTGGTGGGGTGTTGTGTATTCGCCAGCTTGTCAGAAAAAACGGTCGCTAGAACCCGCTTCGCTGCAAAAGCGCATAGAAATCACGAATGGTGCTTTCCTTTACGGGCATGTCGGTAATGTCATCGACCAGCTTGTCAGTGAAGTTCGGTTGCTTGAGATACCCGACCACCCGTTTTCGCGCCATGTTGGCCGATTTTCCTTCGATCAGGACGCCGCTTGAACAAAACTGCACCAGCATATAGGCGCGTTTGCGTAAATGCAGTGATGGGTTGTCGATCCGCTCAATCACCTTTTCGCGCACCAGATAATCCGCCAGCCCGTCATCAAGCTTGCCACCGATTTCCTTTTTCTTGTCATCGGGCACAACCGATGCTTCAAGAATATCGTTCATATGTTTGACATTGGCCATCTTGTCACGCGGCTTTGCGTCGGCATCGCAGAACGCCCGCAGTGCGCGCATATCTTTAACCGCATCGGTCATCATGCCATACAGCTCGTCTTCGAAACCTTCGGCGACACCGCTGTTGGCAACCGCAATCAGCCAGGTCAGCTTGCGCCAGTTGGGGATCAGGCGCCCGCAGATTTCCTCGACCCCTTCGATCATGGCACGTGGACCACCAACGTTGCGCAAACGAGCACCACGTTCTGCCAGTGCCGCCGTCATTGGCGTTCCATAGATAACGCCATTTTCGGTCACCAACCGATCCAGAATATCGGTTAACGGGTCCGGATCGCTTTCGTGGCGCGTCAGATTATTGGGACTTTTAAGCTCACGCACGATGTAATCAAACATCGCTTCCTGACTGGTCGCCAAAAGGCCCGAACCAAACAGCGGGTTCATCAGTTCAAGAATATCATTCGCGGCACCGCGATTGCCCTTAGCCCGCCCCAGCGCCAGATCAATGTGCAGCGTGACCGCTTCGCCGAAGCTGCGTGAACTGCCAAGCAGTTCCTTAAGCGCAACCGGGGATCCCAGAATATCTGCGATGACATCATCAAGCAGTTTGCGGGCGGCTTCGTCTTTCTCGTCGCCTTTGACTTTCAGTGCCAGATCAAGCTTGCCGACCCAGTTTCGCGTCGAAGACATAACGCGTGTTAGCGCTACCATCGTCAGGAAATCAGTATCTTCGGCCAAATTCAGGCGGCGAATTTCGTCGCGCACTTCTGAAATTGTTGCGTCTTCAAATTCAGGAAGATCAACCTTTTCAACCTCACGGGCGCGCGCCGCAAGCTGCTCAATCGCGCCGTGCAGATTGTTCATCGCCTCAATATGATCGCCGTCGGTTGCCTTGGCATGCAGCCCGGCAACCTTGTCGACCGCAGTCGGCATCAGGGTATCATGGAACATCAACTTGCGCAGATTCTGGTAATTGTACATTACCTCGCAAGGAGTCAGGATTTCCTGTTCAAAATACTTGCGCAGCAACCGGTTGATGGTCGCGCGGCTTTCTTTCTGGAGAAGGTCATTGTCGGTTTCGCACAGCGGCGCTTCGTCAATCGACGTGACACGCACGTCTTTTTCTTCTTCGTCGCCAGCCCCTTCTTTTTCAAGAAGAACCTTTTCGATATGCTTCCCGTCGCCGCGTTCCCAGTCACGGACAACGCGCACAGCCGAAACCTTGGTTTTCAGAAGCTTTTCAGCTTCTGTTACCGCTTCTTTTTCGACATCAAATGTCGAATGAATGATCCAGCGATCCCCCCGCTGAACCCGTACTTCAAATGTCGTATCCGACATAACGCGCTCTGGCTCCCTAACTTCCTGTTTGGGCGGCATCTACATGCCGTTTTTGCAGTCAGGCGCGTGTCCCATAGTTTTTATATTTATACTATCTATATAAGCCCATTTGCATGATGAAAACAATAGGTTGATATTGATCTTTTCCAATCTTCAGCAATTTCGATGTGAAGTCAGACACCTTTCCAAGCCTGATCATTGGCCGTAGAAGCCCGACCAGCCTAGACCGGTGCGACAGGCCAAAGCGGGGCAAAAAAGCAGGGCACTCCGACACGTATCACGGAATGTATTTTGCAATATCAACCGACATATCCGCCAAAAGGTCGCTCATGGCCGAAACCGTGCTTTCAACATCGGTATTTTTAGGATCAACAACCTTCTCATAGCGGTTTGATGCAGTGATATCACCACTTTCAAACGCAACAAGTTTCCAGCGGGCCGCCAAAAGAACCTTGCCATCCGCCTGACGTTCGAACCGGTCTATGTCGACCACAATCTGCCAGTCGACACCATCGCGCGACGTCCAGGGGAATGTTTCCAACCGGACTGCCTTGCCGGTGTGGTCTATATTCTCCAACAGGATGCGGTTGATGTTTTCATCGAGCGGTTCGGCCCACCGATGGCCGACATTGACTTCCAGCCGGTTGGAACTGGTGCGTGACACAATCATCGAACGATCCAGATGACTTGGGATGGTCACAGGCCCAATTCCGATCACAGCCCCCTGCCCGGCAACCGGTGCCGCCGGGTTCAGGGTCGCCGAAAGCAGGTAGTACCGATCCGGGGCCGGTGTTGAACAGGCCGCCATCAAGGGGGCGATAAGAAACAGGAGCACCCCCGCACGGATATGCATTGGCAATGTCTGACGCATTATTCGTCCTCCCTCGGGCCTTTTTTGCCAAGTATCAGAGCACTTGGGTTTTGTTCAAGAAACTCGGCAAGATCGCGCAACGAACGTGCCGTTGCCGTCAGTTCCTTAAGGGCCTGTTCCAGATTATAGCGCACAGGCGACGTCGGGCCGGTCACATCGCGCACACCACCCAATGCTTCGCGGGCGGCATCAAGTGCGCTTTGGGTTGCAGGCAGCACACTGCTGTCAAGGTTTTCAACCAGCTTGTTAACGCCATCTGCCGCCTGTTGAAGACTTTTCATGCCATCGGTCAAGGCAGGAGATGTGACGATGTTTTCCATCCCCTCGACCGTTCCAAGCAAGCGAATGCCGATTTCTTCAATCGGGAACGTTTCAACCTTTTCAAGCAAACTGCTCAGTGAATTGGCAATCTCGTCAAGCTTCTGCGGCAAGGTTGGCAATTCAGGTATATCGCCCTTTTGATTGCCCAGATATCGGGCTGGCGCGACCGTGTGCATCGACAGATCAACAAACAGCTGTCCAGTGATGAAACTTCCTGTTTTCAGCCGCGCCCGCAGGCCATTCTCGACCAAGGTTGCAATGGTTTCCGTATGATCAATCTCAGCAGAATCACCGCCGACAACACTGACCCGTTCAGGTTCAAGGGTGACAACGACAGGGACCCGGAAGGCACGCTGGTCAACCACATATTCCAGATCAACGCTTTCGACCGTGCCAACACGAATGCCATTGAATTCCACCGGTGCGCCGCGTGACAGTCCGCGTACGGATGAATCGAAATAAAGAATGTATTTCTTGCTGTATCCTTCGGTCAGAAGTTCAGCCTGCTCAAGCGTTTTAAACAGATTGAAAACCGTGTCAGACGGGGCTCTTTCGCTTTGTTCACTGTCATCGGGTGTGTAAAAATTAATCCCCCCGGCCAGAACCGATTTAACCGATTGCGCGCGCAATGACAGCCCATCGGAATTAAGATCAACCGCAATCCCGCTTGAATCCCAAAAACGGGTATCGCGCTTCACCAGCTGATCAAACGGTTTTCGAATAAAGACGGGGACGGAAACCCCCTTGGCATCGTCATCAAGTTCGGTATCAAGAACTTCGCCAACCTCAACCCCGCGCAGCAACACCGGCGCACCAACCGACAATGACCCCAGTTTGTCCGCCGTCAGGATAAAGCGCGTCCCTTCTTGGTCACTTGTGATGAGTTGGGGCTCCTCGGCACCGACAAAGGTATCTTGCGCAGTACCGCTATCATCAGGAGCAACTTCGATATATGCACCAGAAACAATTGTTTCCAGACCGGTAATACCGCGCCCCGACACACGCGGGCGCACCACCCAGAACTGGGTCTTATCCGTCAGATAGTCACTGAAATCGGCATTCATCCGCACGGTCAGACGGACATGATCAAAGCCCTTCGCCAAGCTGATTTCGGTGACCTGCCCGACATCAACATCGCGGTAGCGTATCGGGGTTTTCCCCGCCACCAGCCCGTCAGCCGTTTCAAACGTAAGGGTGATTTCCGGGCCCTTTGACACAACATCGCGCCACAGAAGCCACCCTCCGACCAGAAGCGCCACCAACGGAACCAGCCAGATGATTGAAAATCTGCCCCAGCCTTTTTTGACGTCAGGTTGACCGACTTGTCGTTCGTTTGGCCCTTGTGGCGTCATATTGTCATCACTCATGACGGGCTCCCCTGTGTTTCTTTCAGACTATTGCTGCGCAAGGTTTTCTGACGCAGTGTTTCCCGGTGCATCCCGGCGCGATCCCAGATCAACCGTGGATCAAAGGCCATCGCCGACAGCATGGTTAAGATGACCACGCCACAAAAGGCAACCGCGCCAAATCCCGGCTGAATGGATGCGATGTTGCCCAGTTTCACCAAGGCCGCAAGGATGGATACCATAAACACATCCACCATCGACCAGCGCCCAATCAGTTCCGTAATCCGATAGACCCATGTGCGTTGCCGCAACGGCCCGGACAGGCCCAGCCATGTTGCAAGGTATATCCAGCCGAGCAGAACAATCTTGATAATGGGCACAAGGATACTTGCGGTAAAGACAACAATGGCAATCGGCCACTCCCCGGCCTGAACCAGTGCCGCCACACCAGACAATATTGTATCGGCCTCCGCCCGGCCAAGATAGGTCACGGTCATGATCGGAAAAACATTTGCCGGGATGTAAAGGACAACTGCCGTCAACAGCAGGGCAAAAGCCCGCGACAGACTGCGGGCCTTACGCATATGAACAACCGCACCACAGCGCGGGCAATGCCCATGATCAACATTCGGCGCGGCAACAACCATAGAACAGGTATGACAGGTCATAAGTCCTGCGCCTGATCCTTTGGTGTTGTCTTGTCCCGAACCGTTGGAACGGCTTTCTGTCAGGTCATTTTCAGTAAGATATCGCAAACCCTTTGGCGCAATGCGGCGCCAAACCGTCCGGGGATCAAGCGTGGTATTCATTAAAAGCACGGTCGGGATCAAACAACAGACCGCAAAGAATGCCGGTCCTGCAATCACCTGAGCGAAATCGGTCAACTTGGTCAGGGCGACCAAAAGCCCGATCAAAAACACATCAAGCATCGACCACGGACGAATGATCGCCAGAACACGCCAGACACGTTTAACCCCCGGCACAGTCCACCCCATTGAGATCGGCAACAAGACATAGATATGGGCAGCGATCACCACCATCGGGGCGACTATCGATGTGAGTGCAACCATAAAGGCCAGAAAGGGAAACCCTTCCTGCCAGAATGTCAAAACGCCACTGCCCAGGGTATTGGTCTCGGCACGGCCTTCCATTGAGAAGGTCAAAAGCGGATAGATATTGGCGATTACAAACAACACGAGGGCCGTAAAGGCCAGTGCCAATGGCTTGTCAAAACGTTGTTGTTCGGCCGCATAAAGCGGTGACCCACATCGAATACAGCACGCGACACTGCCTGCGGGAATGTCGTTTTCCACATGCACATAGTCACAATGTTCACAAGCAATCAGGCGATGCGCCATGGTTTCCCTGTTTAAACAGACCGTTATCGAATTTGTTTTACCCGCCAAAGTAAGCGCCAGTTTGGCCTTGAAGTCAAACCGGATCAGAAAAGAGTCGTTCCAAACTTTGGTAAAACGCCTCGTTATCTGAGTGTGTTAGCGATCAATTGCGGGTAAAAAACGGCGCGCTTCAGACAAGATTGTTTCGTTGACCTGATCGAGCAGTTTGCTTTTCATGGTGCGGTGATGCCAATAAAGCGGACGTTCAATCACATGATCACAGGGCTGGACCAGCCGCCCGGTGCGCAGGGCTTCTTCGGCCTGATGAATTTCCACAACGGCATAGGCAATGCCCTGCTCGGCCACGGTCACGAACCCTTGTGAACTTGGCACCGTGTGGGCAGGAAAATCGCCGGGGTTCAAACCGAAATGGGTTTTAAGGTACTGGTTTTGCAATTCATCATGGTGTGAAAAATTCACCGCCGGACAGGACCGCAATGCATCTGCCGTCACCCCGGCCGAAAAATAGCGTTTTTGAAATTCCGGTGACACCACCATGACATAGCGCATCTTACCAAGTGGTCGTGCCCGACAGCCTTGCATCGGGGTCGGGCGCAGGCTGATGGCGCCAAGTACTCTGCCATCCAAAAGGGTATCGTGATTAAGTGATTCATCATCGACACTTAAATGAACCAGAAGTCCAAATTCATCAAACAAGCACTTGGGAACATTGACAAACCATGTCGCCAAACTGTCTGCATTAACCGCAAGAGCCACCTGCCCAAAACCACCATCAGACGGGATATCAGGCAAGTCATCCTGAAGGTCGTGTTCAAGCAACCGGACACTTTGGTAATGCTGCAACAAGCGCTTACCAGCCGCCGTCGCGACAATCGGTTTGGCCCGAATTATCAGGGGTTGGCCCAAACGGTCTTCCAGCAGCTTGACCCGTTGCGATATCGCCGATTGCGTCAGGCCCAACTCACGGGCCGCCTTTTCAAAGCTGGCATGACGGATCACTTCGGCACAGGCTTGCAGCAATTTATAATCCAGCATGGCCTATCCCTAATTCCTACTCACATGCATTAAATATTCTAATCTAACATCACTATAATTCGATTTTCTTATTTGATCAAATTGCTATGACTGGGTGCCCAACACACACAGGAATGCCCGAACATGTTTCTCAGCTATGCGACCGGATTTGGCCTTGGCGGCGGATTGATTATTGCCATTGGTGCACAGAACGCCTTTGTCCTTGGCCAAGGATTACGCCGCAATCATCCGATGATGGTGGCATTTGTTTGTGCGCTGTGTGACGCGGTGCTGATTGCCGCGGGTGTTGCGGGCTTGGGCACGTTGATTGCCGCCTACCCGCTTTTGACCAAGATCGCCGCATGGGGCGGTGCTGCGTTTCTGATCTGGTACGGGTTTGGGGCGCTGCGCCGCCTGTTTGACACGGAAACACTGGCCGAAGAACATATCTCCAAAACCGGCTGGAAAGCCGTCCTTTCGACGACCTTGGCGGTCACATTGCTTAACCCGCATGTTTATCTTGATACGGTGGTGATGCTGGGCGGGATTGGCGGGCAGTTTCCAGCCGATGAGCGGCTTGGTTTTGCGCTAGGCGCGATGACTGCCAGTTTTGTGTGGTTCTTTACCATCGCGCTTGGCGCGTCATGGCTTGCGCCCTATGTCGCACGGCCGATTACATGGAAAATTGTCGATGCTCTGACCTGTGTGGTCATGTGGCTGGTGGCCTATAGCCTTCTGGCGCCGGAAATTGTCGCGCTTATTCACGGCTGACCGCCCAAAATCAATTCATCATACAATTAAAAGGATGCAGGACTATTGCCCCATCGCATCCTTAAAATGACGGCGACATACCGGAACATAACGATCATTGCCGCCGATTTCGACCTGTGCGCCTTCGCGGACTGGATCGCCGTTTTCATCGACCCGTAAAACCATGCCTGCTTTGCGCCCGCAATGGCAGATGGTTTTAAGTTCGTTCAGCTTATCGGCCCAGGCCAGAAGCCATTTCGATCCTTCGAACAGCTCGCCTTGAAAATCGGTGCGGATGCCATAGCACAGCACGGGAACCTTATGCTTGTCGGCAATGTCGGAAAGCTGCCAGACTTGGTGCTTGGTCAGGAACTGCGCTTCATCGAGCAAAACACAATCAACCTTGCCCTTTTCCAACTCCCCCAAAATCAGCGCCGTCATATCGGTTTTTGCATCAAACAGCAGTGCCGGGGCTTCCAGACCAATACGCGATGCGATTTTGCCCTCGCCAAACCGGTCATCAAACGACACCGTCAGCAACAGCGTCTGCATGCCGCGTTCACGGTAATTGAAACTTGCCTGAAGCAATGTCGTCGATTTGCCAGCGTTCATCGACGAATAATAAAAGAACAGATTGGCCATGGGTCCCCCGAATGATCGTAAATGGGGAATAGCCGATCAGTGCCGATTGATCAATATGGCTTAAGGCGCAAGTTTTCTTAATGTCGGCTTTCGTCAATATCGGCCAGTTGCGCACGCAGGAAATCAAGCAGGGTTTTGACCTTGTTGCTGCGCATGACATCGCCGGAATAAACCGCATAAACGCTAAGATCCGGCAAGCTCCAATCAGGCAAAACCCGCATCAAGTCACCATTTGCGATATCATCGGCCACATCTGAAAACGGCACCACGGCCATTCCGTGACCATCGCGCAGAAATTGCAGCCGTGCGGTTGCACTATCGACCTGAACACTGCCCGACACCGGGATTTTGCGTTCTTGATCGCCTTGTGCCAGCCGCAGGGTTTCAGGCACCCGGCTATACATCACCCAGTTATGATCGGTCAGGTCCTCGGGCTGGTCTGGAATACCAAAGGCGGCCACATATTGTTGGCTGGCGACAATGACACGGCGGGTTTCATAAAGACGGATGGATTTTAGTTCCGAACTGCGCAACGGGCCGGATCGAATGGCGATATCAATCCCCTGCCCGATCAGATCGACAACCTCGTCGGTCAGGCGCACATCAAGCGCAACACCGGGATAGGTTTGACGGAACCGGCTTAAGATCGGCACGATCCGCAAATTGCCCATATGGATCGAACAACTCAGCGATATTTTGCCCACCGGCTCATCACGGAGTTCTTCAACGCGTTTGCGCGCGGCCTCGGCTTCAAGCGTGATGGTGCGGCAACTGTCGTAATAGCGCGTTCCGGCATCGGTCAGGCTGAACGTTCGGGTGCTGCGCCGAAGCAACGGCACGCCAAGTTTTGCCTCCAGCTGCCTGATCTGATGGGAAATGGCCGCACGGCTTAGCCCCATCTTGCGGGCAGCAGCCGAAAACCCGCCTTCTTCAACCACGCGGGCAAAGATCATCATGGCCCGTACTTCATCCAATGCCGACATTCTATATGCTCAATAAATTTGACAATCTGTTCATATCTACGATCTTTCGCAAAATTTGTCAGCCAACTATATTCGGTTCAAACCAAATCAACGCATGGAGGACCTTATGCGTATCCTGATGATTGTCACATCCCACGACCAAATGGGCGATACCGGCCATAAAACCGGTATCTGGCTTGAAGAACTTGCTGCCCCCTATTTCCGGTTCCGTGATGCCGGTGCCGAAATTACGCTGGCATCGCCCAAAGGTGGCCAGCCGCCCCTTGATCCCAACAGCCAAGTGCCAGATGCCCTGACCGATGCGACCGCACGGTTTGAAAAAGACGACGCGGCGCAAAAGGCATTTGCCAATACCGTCACACTGGATGGTTTGAAGGCCGATGATTATGACGCCATCTTCTATCCCGGTGGTCACGGGCCACTTTGGGACTTGGCCTCCGACGCCAAATCGATCGCATTGATCGAAGCCTTTGTTGCCCAGGACAAACCGGTTGCGGCTGTTTGCCACGGCCCGGCGGCACTGGTGAATGCCAAAACCACGGATGGCAAGCCACTGGTTGCAGGTAAAAAAGTTACCGGCTTTACCAATGACGAAGAAAAGGCCGTTGGTCTTGAAAAGGTTGTGCCACTGTTGATCGAAGACGAATTCAACAAACAGGGCGGCCTTTATGAACGCGGTGAAATGTGGGCGTCCTATGCGGTTGTTGATGGCAAGCTCGTCACCGGTCAAAACCCGGGATCAAGCGATGCGACCGCCGATGCGGTCATGAAGCTTCTGGGCAAATAATCGCCTGACCTTCTGACGCTAAAACACCAAGAGTGCCAGCCTGAAAGACGTTCACAGCTCTCAGGCTGGCACCATTCGAGTAATTGCGTATCAGGCTTTGTGCCCATGTCCGATATCGGGCAGGAACACTGCCAGAAACCCGATGGCAGGCAAAAAGGCACAGACCTGATAGACAAGTTCCAAGCCAACGGCATCGGCCATCACGCCTAAAATCGCCGCTCCGATCCCGCCAAGCCCAAAGGCAAGACCAAAAAACAGGCCCGAAATCATGCCGATGCGTCCGGGCACAAGTTCCTGCGCATAAACAACAATGGCTGAAAACGCCGAGGACATGATCAGGCCAATGGCAACGGAAAGCAGCACGGTTGCCGTCAATCCAACATAAGGCAGGATGAGCGCAAAGGGCAACGCCCCAAGGATTGATCCCCAGATGACCTTCTTACGCCCGATCCGATCCCCGACTGACCCGCCGATCAACGTTCCCGCCGCGACCGCGGCCAGAAAGATGAACAGGTAAATCTGTGCGTCGCCTTCGGAAAGCGGGAATTTTTCCATGAGGTAAAACACGTAATAGCTGGTGAAGCTGGCCAGATAGAACCATTTTGACAGCATCAGGCAAAACAGGACGCTCAGGCCACCAACCACCTGACGATGGGCGGGACGATCTTCTGGCGCGACAATTACACGTGGACGCCGCACGGCATGGCCGTTGCGTTTATACCAGCGCCCCAGCAGCGTCAGGATGATCACCCCACCAAGAGCGACAAAAGCAAACCACGCCAAACTGCCCTGCCCGTATGGCAGAACAACCGCCACCACCAGCAATGGTCCAATGGCTGAGCCGACATTGCCGCCAACCTGAAACAGCGACTGGGCAAAACCATGCGCCCCACCAGAGGCCAACCGCGCCAGACGCGAGGATTCCGGGTGAAAAATCGATGACCCGACGCCCAACATGGCACTCCCCAGGAGCAACACCGCAAAACTGGGGGCCGAGGACAGCACCAGCAAACCAGAAAGCGACATCCCCATGCCAAACGGCAAGGAATAGGGTTGCGGGCGTCGGTCGGTGAAATGACCGATGAACGGCTGTAACAGGGATGCCGTGACCTGATAGGTCAGTGTCAGCAACCCAAGCTGGGCAAATGACAGATCAAAGCCACCCTTAAACACCGGATATGCCGCCACAAATAGCGACTGGATCATATCGTTCAGCAAATGACAAAAACTGGCGGCACCCAAAACCGGTAAGACGGTTCGGGTTGTTTGCGGCGATTTGAGAACGGCTTCGTTCATGGGTGACCTCGTTAAATGGCAACTGTGCCCGTTTCCGGTGCGCTATCCTTCATTATAAAAATTGCCATTCGGCCCACCACCGCGTTAGGGTCAACTTATTACGAGATTGGGCCAATTCATCGACACGGGTATTGCCATGTCATCTTTTCGCGAAGTTCCCCGCCCGGTCATTGCATTGGGCACCGATTATCCCGACGGTCATGTGATTGCCGCCCATCGTCATAACCGTGACCAGTTGCTGTATGGCATGACCGGGGTTTTGATGGCATCGACCCCGCAAGGTGCATGGATGATGCCGCCCCAACGCGGCATGCTGATTCCGGCCGGAGTTGTGCATGAAGTCCGACTGTTTGGCGATGTTAAAATGCGGTCGCTGTATCTGCGCCCGGAACAACTCGGAACGCCGGATCGCCAGTGCAAGGTGGTCGGTATTTCATCGCTGATGCGGCACTTGCTGAGCGAGGCGGTGACAATTCCGGCTGAGTATGACATCGACGGGCGCGACGGGGCGCTGATGACACTGATTGAGCATGAAATTAAGCGGCTGCCAGTCTTGCCACTATCGCTTCCATTGCCGGAACATGCATCTCTTGGGGCAAAATGTAGAGCATTTCTGACATCTCCGACCCCGCATGAAACGATTGACGACTGGTGTGATCATCTGGGCATGAGCCGCCGCAGTTTTACCCGCCTGTTTCGCAAGCAAACCGGATCAAGCTTTGTCGAATGGCGGCAACAGGCCTGCATCCTTGCCGCCCTGCCACGGTTGGCCGCGGGTCAGGCCATCACGACCATTGCGCTGGACCTTGGCTACGACAATCCAGCAGCGTTTAGCAATATGTTCAAACGCATTCTTGGCACATCGCCGCGCGATTACCGGACGGCAGATACATAATAGTATTTTGTCCAACCGGGGGTTTTCATCGCAGTGCAAAGCCCCCTACACTGCCATCCGAAATTCGCCGTCAGCACACACCAACCGTCAGGAAATCATTCCGATGCCCCGTCATGTTCTTGCTATCTGTGGCAGCCTGCGGGCGCAGTCAATTAATCGCACCTTATTGCTGGCCGCACAGAAATGCGGGCAAGAGCAGGGGTTAGAGATCCATCTTTGTGATGGACTGGGCAATTTGCCGATTTTCAATCCTGATAATGAGGAAACACCACCCAAAAGCGTTCTTGATTTTCGGGCCAAGCTTGCACAAAGCGACGCGGTTTTGATCGCCAGTCCGGAATATGCCCACGGGGTGACCGGGGCGATTAAGAATGCGCTTGATTGGGTGGTGGCCAGTGGCGAGTTCATGCAAATGCCGGTCGCAGCCATCAACGCATCGGGCCGGGCGACCATCGCACAGGCAGCTTTGATCGAAACCATCCGCACAATGGATGCAACAATCATTGACGATGCCTGTGTGACCATTGTGCTGAATGGCAAGAATTATAGCGCCGATGACATCATCAATGACCCTGAAACGGCAGGATTGCTTGATCAATTACTTGGCATTTTGTGCAAGGCACTTGATGATGCGGATCGGAAACGCGACATCGCCTGAAACGATAAAAGCCGCCCCTATCAAATTGATAAGGGCGGCTTTTTAAATAGTCTGATGATTAAAATCAGCCGAGGATTTTGTCGCGCAGCATTTTGTTGACCATCCCCGGGTTGGCTTTGCCACCCGTGGATTTCATCACCTGCCCGACGAACCAACCGAGCATACGATCCTTACCATCACGGATTTCCTGGACCTTGTCCGGGTTGGCCGCAATGACTTCGTCGATGGCGGTTTCAATCGCACCGGTATCGGTGATCTGCTTAAGGCCTTTTTCTTCGACGATCTTTTCAGGATCACCGCCGGTTTCGATCATGATTTCAAAGACATCCTTAGCGATACGGCCAGAAATGGTGTCATTGGAAATAAGATCGATCAGCTTACCAAGGTTTTCTGCTGTGACCGGGCTGTCGGCAATACCGACTTCGGCCTTGTTCAGCGCGCCAAACAGGTTGGTGATCACCCAGTTCGCAGCCAGTTTGCCATCACGGCCCTTTGCGACGATCTCGTAGTAATCAGCCTTTTCCTTTTCGGCGACAAGAACACCGGCATCATATGCCGACAGGCCGTTTTCATTGATGAAGCGGGCTTTTTTCTCGTCCGGGAGTTCCGGCAGGGTTTTTTCGATATCCGCGATAAACGCATCATCAAACACCAGCGGCAGCAAATCCGGATCCGGGAAATAGCGGTAATCGTGCGCCATTTCCTTGGACCGCATCGCACGGGTTTCCCCAAGACGCTGATCAAACAGACGGGTCTGCTGAATGATTTCGCCGCCGGCTTCAAGAACTTCGACCTGACGTTTTGCTTCGATCTCGATCGCCTGCATCACAAAACGGATGGAGTTGACGTTCTTGATCTCGCAACGTGTGCCAAACGGCTCGCCCGGACGACGGACCGATACATTGGCATCACACCGCATGGAGCCTTCGTTCATGTTGCCATCGCACGTGCCCAGATAACGCACAATCGCGCGCAGCTTGGTCAGATAAGCACCGGCTTCTTCGGGGTGGCGAATATCAGGGTCCGACACGATTTCCATCAGGGCAACGCCCGAACGGTTCAAATCGATGTGCGAATATTTCGGGTCCTGATCGTGCATCGATTTCCCGGCATCCTGTTCAAGATGCAGGCGTTCAATGCCAACCGACTTGGTCGTACCATCGGGCATATCAAGGATGATGGTGCCCTTGCCGACAATCGGTTTATCAAACTGCGAAATCTGATAGCCCTGCGGCAGATCGGCATAGAAATAGTTCTTGCGCGAAAAGACGCTTTCCTTGTTGATCTGTGCCTTAAGGCCCAGACCGGTTTTAACCGCCTGCCGCACGCATTCGGCATTGATCACCGGCAACATGCCGGGCATCGCCGCGTCAACAAGGCTGACGTTGCTGTTGGCGTCATTGCCAAATTTGGTTGAGGCGCCGGAAAACAGTTTGGAATTGGAAACCACCTGACAGTGGACTTCCAGACCGACAACGATTTCCCACGGGCCGGTTGAACCTTCGATGATATAGGTCATGGATCAGCCCTCCTGCCCGAATGGTTTTGCAGTGAAGTTGGCCGCACTTTCAAGCACGCCCCCGACACGCAGAACTGTTTCTTCGTCAAACGGCTTGCCAATCAGCTGCAAACCAAGCGGAAGACCATCGGACGACAGACCAGCAGGCAGTGACAGGCCCGGAAGACCCGCAAGGCTTGCCGGAACGGTAAACACATCGTTGAGATACATTTTGACCGGATCGTCTTCGTTTTCGCCAATTGCGAAGGCCGCAGACGGTGCGGTTGGTGCCAGAATGGCATCAACTTTGCCAAAGGCGTTTGCGAAATCTTCGTAGATGCGACGACGAACTTTAAGCGCCTTATTGTAATAGGCGTCGTAATAGCCAGCCGACAGCACATAGGTGCCGATCATGATGCGGCGCTGGACTTCTTTGCCGAAACCAGCCGCACGCGATTTGGAATACATGTCATCAAGGCTGTCGCCTTCGTCCATGACGCGCTGTCCATAACGCAGACCGTCATAGCGTGCCAGGTTCGAAGATGCTTCGGCCGGGGCAACGATATAATAGGTACCAAGTGCGTATTTGGTGTGCGGCAAGGTCACATCGACCACTTCTGCACCCGCATCGCGCAGCATGGCAACGCCGTTATCCCAAAGCTTGCTGATTTCTTCGGGCATGCCTTCAACACGGTATTCTTTGGGAATACCGATTTTCATGCCGCGAATGTCGCCGGTAAGGGCGGCTTCAAAATCAGGAACTGCCATCGGGGCAGACGTGCTGTCCTTGGCATCATGCCCGGCCATTGAACCGAGCATGATGGCCGCATCACGCACAGTTTTGGTCATCGGACCTGCCTGATCAAGCGAACTTGCAAAGGCAACAACACCCCAGCGTGAACAACGACCATAGGTCGGCTTCAAGCCAACAATACCGCAATAGGAGGCGGGTTGACGGATTGAACCACCGGTATCGGTCCCGGTGGCGGCAAGCGCCATGCCTCCGGCAACGGCAGCAGCCGAACCACCCGACGAGCCACCGGGTACAAGGTCCTTGCCGTCTTTGCCTTTCCACGGGTTAATTACATTGCCGTAGTAGGATGACGTATTGGCAGACCCCATGGCGAACTCATCAAGGTTCGCCTTACCGAGCATTACAGCGCCATTATCAAACAGCTTGCTGGTGACGGTTGATTCGTATTCGGGTTTGAACCCTTCGAGGATGTGCGATGCGGCGGTGGTCTGAACACCTTCGGTGCAGAACAGGTCTTTGACCGCAATCGGCAGGCCTTCCATGTTGCCAGCGTCACCTTTGGCGCGCTTGGCATCGGAGGCCTTGGCCATCTCGATGGCTTTGTCCGGGGTTTCGGTGATGTAAGCGTTCAGGTTGCGATGCGCTTCCATCGATTTCAGGTGAGCTTGGGTCAGTTCGACCGAGGTATAATCACCCTTTGCCAGACCGTTGCGGGCCTCGGCAAGCGTCAGCTTTGTCAGATCAGTCATTATTCAACCACCTTGGGCACAACAAAACAGCCAGCATCGGTCATCGGTGCGTTTGACAGCACTTTTTGCTGGATGTTGCCATCGGTGACTTCATCCTTGCGCAGCGGCAAGGTCAGATCGGCAACCGACGTCAGCGGCTCACAGCCTTCGACATCAACTTCTTGCAGTTCCTCGACAAAATCGAGGATACGGGTCAAATCACCCGCCAGTTCGGTCAGGCCTTCTTCGGACACGTTGATACGTGAAAGATAGGCAATACGGCGAACTGTTTCCTTATCCAAAGACGACATGGATGAAAGTCTCTCTTAAGGAATGACAAAAAACCCGGCAGATGATCCATCTGCCAGAACGTGAATTACAGCGCGGAAACTAGCACCCCGACGCCGCCGCCGCAAGGGCCGGTAATGCCGATGATCATGCGCCACACCGGTCGTTTCGATTTTGAGATTTCACGCCATGGTTCTGGCACAACACCCTCGCGCATCAATGCACGATAACAATCACCATAATGCACATACGAATGGGCGGAATTTTACAGGCCGAATATACAAACGGGCCAACGACACAGAATGCCGCCGGCCCGATTTAACTCAGATTGTATCCCGGTCTGTTTAACGAGATACAGTTCTGGTCTGATGCATTCGGCTTATCCTGGGCTCATGCCACGCAGACGCTCGGAACGACGGCGGAGCAACTCAACCGTTAGCAGAAGCAGGATCGAGACCGACACAAGGATTGTCGCTGCGGCCAAAATGGTCGGAGAAATTTGCTCGCGCAAACCAGTGTACATCTGCCATGGCAGAGTTTGCTGACGGGCTGAGCCGACGAACAACACAACAACCACTTCATCAAACGAGGTGATGAAAGCAAACAAACCGCCCGAAATCACGCCCGGCAGAATAAGCGGCATCTGTACTCTGAAGAACGTAGTGACCGGGTTGGCCCCCATATTCGCCGCCGCACGCGTCAGCGATTTATCAAAGCCCACCAGTGTCGCCGTCACAGTGATAATAACGAAGGGAATCCCCAGCACCGCATGGGCCAGGATCACCTTCACATAACCAACAAATGCCTGATTAAGGCCGAGGTTTACCTGAAGCCAGTTGCCAAGCGGCGCATAGAAAAAGAACATGCCGGTCGCAGAAATGATCAATGGCACAATCATCGGTGAAATCAGGATAGCCATCATTGCCTGTCGACCGGGCACATGAGACTGGCTCAAACCAATAGCCGCCAACGTCCCAAGCGACACCGATATGATCGTCGCAATCGGTGCAATGATCAGCGAGTTTTTGAGCGGCACCATCCACTCATCCGTCCCAAGGAAGTCACGGTAATGCTTCAGGCTGTACCCTTCGGCCTTAAAACTCAGCATTTCAGGCGTAAAGGTGAAGAAGTTTTCAGCATTGAAGCTGAGCCAAATGACTGGAACCAAGGGCGCAATCAGGAAGAAGAAAACGAAAGCGCAAATGAACAGGAACGTGCTGTGCCAAAGCACCTGCCCCGGTGTGTAATAGATTGGCACACGTTTACGATACTGGCCGGTGCCAACCCATGTCGCGAACCAGCCCATCGAAAGGCCGACAAGAAAACCGCCAAACAGACCGCCAACACCGCCGAAAAGTGCCCCGACGACACCGAAAAGCACGGCAACGCCCCAGATGCTTTTCCAACGCTTGACCGACGTGATCTTAGCCAGAACACCGGCCAGTGCTGCACCGACAATGGCACCGCCGATCAACCCGATCCATGGATCACCAAAGATGTTGCCGGTGATAAAGCCGAACATCGCCCCCAAAACTGCCACGATGGGCATCGTGAAGGTCAACAGGTCCGGCCGTTTGATTTCAATGATTGCAGCACTCATGCCCTTAGCCCCCCAACTTCACGTTATCAATGCCGACAATCTTGTCATAGCACCAGTACAGACCGAGCACGACCACCAGAAGGATCGAGCCCAATGCAGCCGCCAGGCCCCAGTTGAGTGAACTTGAGATGTGATAGGCAATCCGGTTTGAGATGAAGACACCACTTGTGCCCCCAACGATTTCCGGCGTGATGTAATAGCCAATCGCCAAGATGAAGACCAGGATCGAGCCTGCCCCAATACCCGGCACCGATTGAGGGAAATAAACCCGCCAGAACGCGGTCCAGTTGGTTGCACCAAGCGACTTGGCCGCCCGAAGGTAGCTTGGCTGAATGGTTTTCATCACGGAATAAAGCGGCAGGATCATGAACGGCAGCAAGATATGCGTCATGGCAATGATCGTACCGGTCGCATTGTTCATCAAGATCAGACGATCAGCATCATTCACAAAGCCAAGCCAAACAAGGATCTCGTTGATCACCCCTTGTTGTTGCAAAAGGACTTTCCATGCCGAGGTCCGGACAAGAAGCGACGTCCAGAACGGCAGAAGAACAAGGATCATCAGAATACTTGCTGTGCGCATCGGAAGGTTAGCCAGAAGCCACGCAACCGGATACCCCAGCACGACACAGCTTGCCGTGATGATCAGTGCCATCACAAGTGTGCGCATAAACAGCTGAGTGTAAATTTGCTGGTTTTCTGGTTTCTGCTCGATCCCGTCCGGGGTCAATTGCATATCGACCGCATTGAGGAAATATCCTGACGTCATGCTCGATGAATAGAGCTTGATCGTGGCCCAGACATCAGGCGACAGCCAGTCTTCATTCTCAGCCGCGAAGGCTTCGCGGAAGCCGGTTTGTGGCAGTTGGCCGACATTGGCAGCCGCAGCTTTTAAGGCATCAGCCCCCGGCCCGGTATAGCTTTGGATCGCTGAGACAGTTTCGGGGTTGGTCAAATCCATCCCCAAGGCACCATAGACTGCTTCCCAAGGGTCTTCCTCGGCAACGGTGTCTTCTTCCTCGACCGCGGTCCAGATTGCGAAATCTGTATAGGCACGCGTGGTCCAGGGCAACATCTGAGCAACCTGCTCAGACGGGACAAAGCCGACATCCCCGGCCATGCTTTCACCAACCATTGCGGCCCAAAGATCGCGGCGCTCCTCAAGCAGATCTTCGCCGTCGGTGCCAGACATCATTTGGTACCAGAACGCGCCGTCTTTGAAATTCGCATCGATATCTTCGAGCGGATCCTGCCATTCTTCACCAACGTCATCGAGCGAACGCCCGGTGGTGCGCAACAAAGATGACAGTCCGGTTTTCTCATAGTTCAGGCGCGTCCCTAGTCTGGTGTGCTGTTTGGCTTCTGATGCCTTAAACAGGTCCAGATAAAGGTAGCGGTATACTTGTTCGGACGGCGGTAGCCCGGCGGAACCATCCCATTCGGCAAGTTCGGTTACCACACCGGGAATTGTGTCGGGCACGATGTCGTTTTCAACGGAGCGGAAAAGCATCGATAGAATAGGAACGATAAAGGTCACGACCACAAACAGCAAAAGTGGCGCGATCAGCATCAGCGCTCGTATCTTTTGCCGCATTAAAGCCCGTCGCAAGCTCTGTTTTAGTGGCCTGCCATCCGCTGCTAGCACTAACTCTTGTGTCGTATCACTCATCACGCCCCCGTCAGCCCGCCGTTTTGTCGGTCTGTTATATCGATTGGTCACACTTTAATGGGAAAAGGGGGCCGCAGGCGGCCCCCTTCCAATTAGCTCTTACTGAGCCAACCAAGCCTGGAACTTGGCATCGATATCGTCGCGGTAATCAGCCCAGAACTCGTAGTTATACAGGAACGTGTTCTTGCTGTTTGCCGGATCGGTCGGCATATGCGGCGCCATGTCGATACCCAGTGTGGCATGTTTGCCAACCAGCGGAGCCGAAGATGCACGGGCCGGACCATAAGAGATGTATTTGGACTGGTCGGCCAAACGCTGCGTATCGGTCGCGAAGCGAACGAAATCTTTCACGCGGGCAAGGCGATCTTCTGGCAGGCCGGCCGGAATGATCCAACCGTCAAGATCGAAGACCTGTGCGTCCCAAAGCATACCAATCGGCTGGTCCTGCTCAACAATCGCGGAGAACAGACGACCGTTGTAGGTCGAACCCATGAAGACTTCGCCATCAGCCAGAAGCTGCGGCGTATCTGCACCAGCACTCCACCAGATCACGTCATCCTTAATGGTTGCGAGCTTATCAAGTGCCTGCTGCTGACCTTCCGGGGTACCGAGCACGTCGTAAACTTCGTCCTTGGCAACACCGTCGCAAAGCAGTGCCCATTCCATATTATTGATCGGGCGTTTTTCGAGCGAACGCATGCCCGGATAAGTTTTGGTATCAAACAGTGCACAGATATCAGTCGGCGCAGCGGTGCCTTCCGGAACCATGTCGGTCCGGAAACCAACGGTGGTTGAATAAACGATCTGCGGGATATAGCAATCGCTGACCAGAAGGTCGCCAAAGTCATCTTCGGCCGACGTCCCATCAGGAGCAGGCGCGAGAAGTTCGTTGGCGTCAATTTCCATTGCAAGGCCTTCGTCGCAAAGGCGCAAAGCATCAGCAGCAACGACGTCAACCAGATCCCAGGTAACGTTGTTGGCTTCGTTCATCGCACGTAGCTTGGCAACAGCCTCGTTCGAGCTTTCGTCCCAGGTAATCGTAACATCTGGATGCATGGCTTTGTATGGCTCGGCGTAAGCCGCAACCTGACTGGCCTGATAGGCACCACCCCAGCTTACCAGCGTCATGTTCGAAGCCATATCGGCGGCAAAAGCCGTACCACTGGCCGCGACAAGCAGTGTCGTCGCTGAAAGGGTCTTTAAAAGTTGCATAGTTATGCTCCCTGATTGTTTCCCGGAACTATTGACTTCGGAAGGCACCCGGGCGTGCCAATCCTGTTTCTGCCTAAAGTCTGATCGTCACGCGTCTAGTGCGCGGCAATCTTCTGCAAGCCAGCCGATTTCGATCTGCTGGCCCCGCTTCAGACGTACCTGATCTGGTGCGTTTCTTGTTTTGATCACAAACTCGTCGTTCCCGGCCACACGCAGACGTGTGCGGAAAATATCACCCATATAGATGAATTCCAGCACCTCGGCCTTGAGTGTGTGGGCATCTTCGTGGAGACGATCCCGGTTATATTCAACGCGTTCTGGGCGGATCGACACACGGGTGCGTTCGCCGACTTTACTTACGTTGACCGGTACGGCGTCAATGACTTCGCCGCCATCGAGCTCAATGACGCAAGTATTGCCCTTGATTTCTTTGACAACACCTTCAAGCGTGTTGTTCTCGCCAATGAATTGGGCGACGAAGCTGTTTTCCGGTGTTTCATAAAGCTTATCGGGCGGCGCAAGCTGCTGAATGCGGCCATCGTCAAACACGGCAACCCGGTCTGACATGGTCAGGGCTTCGGTCTGGTCATGGGTCACGTAAACCGTGGTGATGCCCAACTGATGCGCCAGATAGGTGATTTCAAACTGCATTTTTTCACGCAGCTGTTTATCAAGTGCGCCAAGCGGCTCATCCATCAGAACCAGTTCCGGCTCAAACACCAGTGCGCGCGCCAAAGCGACACGTTGCTGTTGTCCACCCGACAATTGTGCCGGACGGCGACCACCAAAATCGCCCATCTCGACCATGTCGAGTGCCCTTTTGACCTTTTGTTCACGCTCGGCCTTGCCAAGCTTGCGAACTTCGAGCGGGAACGCAAGGTTCTCGGCAATCGTCATATGCGGGAACAGTGCGTAGTTCTGAAACACCATGCCAATACCGCGCTTGTGCGGCGGGATATTATTGATGGAAATACCGCCCAGACGAATGTCGCCATGTGTGGCTGTCTCAAAACCTGCGAGCATCATAAGGCATGTCGTTTTGCCAGACCCTGACGGGCCAAGCATCGTCAGGAATTCGCCCTTTGGCATCGATAGGTTGAGATCTTTCACGACAAGCGTTTCGCCATCGTAGCTTTTCTGTACGCGTTCAAATTCAACAAACGCGTCATTAGATGCACCGTCGGTCAAGCCCAAATACCCCCTGTTTTATCTTCATTCACTTTGAGTTTCGTTTTCGCACAAATTTTGTGCTGTTTTCAGTTTTGCTCAAATTTTGAATTCACACATTAGAACAAACAAGCTGCTTCAGTTCAACCTAAAGAAACACCAAATATAGAAGCATTGCGACATAACCACACAAAGATTACACCAAAAGCAGCATTATCGACTGCTGCCAGGGGTGCGGCCTGCTATGCGTTCACGGATGGGCAACATGATTGCTTTGCGCTGGTATTTTATCGCCAACGAACCTATAAGGTCGCCATGATTTGCAATGATACACAGGAATTGCTGCGGTGCCTGACACCAGCAGCGCGCGTTTTGGGGCTTGATCTTGGCACCAAAACCATTGGCGTGGCCCTTTCAGATGTCGGGCTGCAGATTGCATCACCTTATGAGCTGATCTCGCGGAAGAAATTCACCCGCGACGTTGCACAGCTTTCATCAATCGTCACCAAGCAGAATGTCGGGGGCATCGTCATTGGCTTCCCGCGTGAGCTTGACGGTACGATTGGGAAAGCCTGCCATCGGGTTTACGCGTTCATCGACGAGATGGAAAAATATATCGACCTGCCGGTTTTGATGTGGGACGAGCGCCTGTCGACCAATGCGGTTGAGCGCATCCTGATCCAGGAAGTCGACATGACGCGCAAACGTCGCGCGGAAGTCGTCGATAAAACGGCAGCCGCCTATATCCTGCAAGGTGCGCTTGATAATCTTAACCGTCATACCGATCCGGGCGAGAATGCCGTGCCCGATGAAGAAGAAGACGATTTTGATGATGAGGGCAACGAGGCATAAACGCCCTGCCCCAAGCGCAAACGACATAATACCAAGTTTAAAGCTGCCTGACATTTCAGGCGGCTTTTTTATTTGGCAGTGATCACGACCATTACGCCAAAGAATTTCGAGGGCGGCAGGATCAATTGATCCTTCTTATAAATCGCCCCCAGCGATTTGGCCGCATCCACGATCTTGGACATATCATCGACAATCAACTCAAATCCGGCAAACCCGTCTGTTGGGAAGTTTGGATCATCAATGCCGTATTTATCGATCAGCTCATCGCCGTGCAGGGCTTCGATCACTCCATCGACATCAATGCCTTGATAGAATTCACGCACGGCATCCGCAGCCCAATGCGACAAGAAGACCTTGCCAATCGCGCAGGCCGTATTTTGATGTGACTGATATTCGGGGAAATAAAAATTCTGGGGAGGATGCCGGTGTTGGCAGACGAAACTGACCGCATTTCGCAACAATGGATGGTTGGCAAAGGCCAGCGAAAACGCCACACCAACCTCATCGCCCTGCGGGGTTTTGGCATCTCGTTCGAAATGAAAGACGCGCGGTACGGCGGCCCCGGCATCCATGAAATCTTCGCGATCTTTTTCCGCATCGTGTGATTGCAGGGCCAGCATCGACATGCCTTCACGATGGCGCAGATAGTCACGATTATAAACGGCAAAGGAAAATGGCGACGCCAGATCGGTTTCGGCAATCTTGGCTGGCTCAATGACCGACAGTAATTCGATGTACATACCATCGAGCTGAATCAGCGCATTTCCGGTCCCAAACGGGTGGATCGCACGCGGCGTTACGGTAAAGCCAAGCTCAATATATGCGGCAATTGCGGCATCAAGATCGTTCACACACAAAACAAGATGATCAATCGCGCGCGGCATTTGGTAACCCCTTATGGTGGTGGCGTAGAAAACGCTTTCAATTGAAATCAGTGTACATTGTCAGCATTATGAACCCTGTGCTGACTATCACAGTCTGATATCATCGGCAAAGCACAACTGGCTCACGGTCAGATCATGTTCTGCAAACCAGTTTCCTAGACCAAGTGGTTGTTTTACAATTGCAAATCAAGCTCCAGACTGCTGATCGAAAGACAAACAGTGCTCGCAGTTCCATGTTGAAAGACATTTGATGATCGCCATTCTTTCCGCCCTGCTACCGACATTTGCCCTGATCATTCTGGGGTATGTTTTACGTCAACGGCGTTTTCTGCCAGACACGTTTTGGCCGGGCGCGGAAAAACTGACCTATTTTGTAACCTTCCCGGCCTTGCTGTTTTCTAACACCGCCAAGGCCGACCTTGGCAGTTTGCCGTTGTTGGGGATTGCCGGAGCGACGCTGGGGACGATTGCGATCTGCACGCTTTTAATTCTTGCAATCAAACCGGTGCTTAAAGTCAGCCCGGCGGCATTTTCATCGCTGGTGCAAGGGGCCATTCGGCCCAATACCTATATCGGCCTTGCCGTTGCGGCCGCCTTGCTAGGGACGCATGGATTAACGGTGACCGCCCTTTGCGTTGCACTGGTGGTGCCAACAGTCAATGTTATCTCGGTTCTTGCCTGCGCGCATTGGGGCGACAATGACCGTACACCCGGTGTGTTGTCGCTGCTGCGCGATGTCGGCAAAAATCCACTGTTGATGGCCTGTGTCCTCGGAAGCCTTGTGAACGTCATCGGGATTGGTTTACCCCCGGTCATTGGTCCGTTTCTTGAGGTTCTTGGCCGGGCAGCCCTGCCGATCGGGTTGCTTGCGGTTGGAGCCGGACTTGATCTGACAGCAGCCCGGCAGGCGGGCATTCCCGTTGGTATCTCAACAATTGGAAAACTGGCAATCAGCCCGGCAATCGCCGCGGGGCTTTGCATCGCATTGGGATTACCCACGACCGACATGGCAGCCGTTGTCCTATATGCCGCCCTGCCCTGTTCGGCCAGTGCCTATGTACTGGCGCGCCTGATGGGCGGGGATGCGCCGATGATGGCCAGCATCATTACAGTCCATACACTGGTGGCAATTGCGAGCATGCCAATCATTGCCATTCTGGTACATGCGGTTTAACGCGGGCCCTGTCCACGCAACCGGGCCAAAAACTTGACCATGCAGTCAGGAAACAGGCAGTATAACAGCGCAATATTTACCTTTTCGTGACCGGGCCAATTGGGTATGCTCCGCGCGAAATTCTTCCAGGATCACCCAAGGGAAATGTGCAACGCCATGAGCGTCATGGGACCAGCGGCGGATCATTATCCGCACCCACACCTCCTCGGCATCGAGGGTCTTACCCCCGGGGAAATCACCCTTATTCTTGATCGGGCACAGCATTACGCGGAAAAGAACCGTTCTGCTGACAAGACCAGTAATATTCTGGCCGGTGCCACGGTTGTTAATCTGTTTTACGAAAATTCCACCCGTACCCTGACATCCTTTGAGCTTGCCGCCAAACGGCTTGGTGCGGACGTCATCAACATGACGGTTGGAACAAGTTCGGTCAAAAAGGGTGAAACCCTGATTGATACGGCGATGACGCTCAACGCGATGAACCCGGACGCACTTGTCGTGCGTCATGGCGACAGTGGTGCTGTCAAATTGCTCAGCGAGAAGGTCAATTGTGCGGTTCTCAATGCCGGGGATGGCCGCCATGAACATCCGACACAGGCGTTACTGGATGCATTGACCATCCGTCGCCACAAAGGTCGCCTGCATCGTCTCAACGTTGCGATTTGTGGTGATATCGCCCATTCACGCGTGGCACGGTCCAATATCTTGTTGCTCAACACTATGGGATCGCGGGTGCGCCTTGTGGCCCCACCGACCTTGATCCCGTCAAAGATCGACCGGATGGGTGTTGAAATATTCCATAACATGGAAGAAGGCCTGAAAGACTGCGATATCGTCATGATGTTGCGTCTTCAGCTTGAACGCATGGAAGGCAGTTTCATTCCGTCTGTACGTGAATATTTCCATTTCCATGGGCTTGATCGCGCCAAACTGGCAAATGCCAAACCCGACGCGCTGATCATGCACCCCGGCCCAATGAATCGTGGTGTCGAAATCGACAGTGAAGTGGCTGATGACGTCGAACGGTCGGTCATTCGCGAACAGGTCGAAATGGGGGTTGCCGTCCGCATGGCGACACTTGAACTGCTTGTCCAGAACCATAGAACGATGGGAGGTCAGGCATGAGCCCCGCCATTCGCGCCAAAGGCGCTGGCCAAAAGGCATTTGTCAATGCCCGCCTGATTGACCCAGCCAAACAAACCGATACCCTTGGTGGCATTCTGATCAACGACGATAAAATCCTTAAAAGCGGTACCGATGTTACGGCCGATACCGTGCCCGAAGGTTATCAGGTCACTGATTTGAACGGAGCATGTCTCGCCCCCGGACTGGTGGATATGCGCGCGCAATTGCGCGAACCGGGGTTTGAGCATCAGGAAACCATCGAAACCGCGGGAAAATCGGCGGCCACGGGCGGCATTACAACCATCATCGCCCTACCCAATACCGATCCGGTGATTGATGACGTGGCGGGTGTGGAATTTATCGCACGGCGCGCGCGCAAGGTTGGGTTGGCAAAAGTTTTTGTCTATGGCGCGGTCTCCAAAGGCATTGAAGGCAAGGAAATTACCGAGCTTGGCCTATTGCATCAGGCTGGTGCGGTTGCCTTTTGCGATGGCATTCAAACAATTGCCAGCGCACGCCTTTTGCGTCAGGCGCTGGCCTATTCGACCTTCTTTGACGGCATGATTGTTCAGCATCCCGAGGAACCGGAACTTTCCAGGGGGGCGGCGATGAACAGTGGCGAACTTGCCACCCGCCTTGGACTTTCGGGTGTATCGCCCCTGGCCGAGGTTATTCAGATTGAGCGTGACCTGCGTTTGGTTGAAATGACGGGTGGGCGTTTGCATTTTGCCCATATTTCGACTGGTGAATCGGTTGACGTCATCCGCAAGGCCAAGAAACGCGGCCTGAAAATTACTTGTGATACCGCGCCGTTCTACTTCGCCTTGAACGAGAATGCGGTGTCCGATTACCGCACATTTGCCAAACTCTCCCCGCCGCTTCGATCCGAAGATGATCGTCAGGCGATTGTTGCGGGGCTGGCTGACGGCACGATTGATGCCATAGCATCGGACCATAATCCGCAAGATGTTGACTCAAAGCGCCTGCCCTTTGCGCAAGCCGCCGCCGGTGGTGTCGGGTTTGAAACGTTGCTGCCCATCGCACTTGAGCTCTATCACAACGGGCATATGTCACTGCTTGAGGTCATCACGAAATTGACCCGTGTTCCAGCAGCGCTTGTCCGCATCAAGGGGGCTGGCACGCTTGAAGAAGGAACACCTGCGGACCTTGTGATCTTTGATCCGGACCGTCCGTGGAAAATTGATCCTTACCAATTCCAGTCCAAATCAAAAAACTCGCCCTTTGATGGTCGTCTGACGCAGGGCCGCGTTTTGCGCACCCTGATTGATGGCCGCGAAGTCTTTACGGAAGGTGCCTGAGATGGAACTTGATGCAACCTACAAAGCAATGTTGATGTCGCTTCAGGTGGCAACCGTTTGCGGTTATTTGCTGGGATCCATTCCGTTTGGCCTTGTCCTCACCCGCATGGCCGGTCTTGGTGATATTCGCAAAATCGGTTCGGGCAACATTGGTGCAACCAACGTTTTACGCACCGGGCGCAAGGGTATTGCCTTCCTGACCCTGATTGGGGACGCGGGCAAAGGCGCGTTTGCGGTTCTGATTTTCACCCACCTTGTTGGTGTCGAACAGGGCATCTTTGCCGGAGGGGCCGCCGTGATTGGCCACATGTTTCCGGTCTGGCTACGGTTTAAGGGCGGCAAAGGTGTTGCCACGACCCTTGGAACCCTTGCTGCCGTAAACTGGATCATGGGGTTGTGCGCCGCTCTTACGTGGCTGGTGATGGCGCTGATATTCCGCATCTCATCGCTTTCGGCGCTGATTGCGATGATCGCAGCCCCACTTGCCGCTTTCTTTATTGCCAATGATCCGGGTGCTGGATGGCTTGGCGTGTTTTTGGCGGTGATTGTCTGGCTGGCCCATCACGCCAACATCAGACGCCTTCTGCGCGGTGAAGAACCCAAAATCGGGCAAAAGAAAAAAGACGCACAAGCAGACGGCGACAGGGACGAAGATATCCAAGCGAGCTGAGCGACAGTCTTTTGAAGTACTTGACGAATTAACGCCCGGATGAGCACAATCCGGGCGTTATGTTTTTTGATCATGAGCAACCTTCGCGATTATCGCAATCTGAACGTCTGTCGCGCATACGACTGGCGCGCAGCAGCAATATTGGTCCGATTACATTTCGCAAACTTCTTGACCGGTTTGGCACGGCCCGTGACGCCATCGAACAGTTGCCTGACATCATTGCCAAAACTAAAGGATTTCGCAAAATCGTTCTGGCCAGCAGGAACGACACGGTTGTGGAAATCGAACTGGCCCAAAAATGCGGGGCAAAACCGGTTATTTGGGGCGACCCGGAATATCCAGCCCTTCTGGCCCGGATCGAAGATGCCCCACCTTATTTTTATGCCATCGGCCGTGTTGAGCTTTTAGCCCGCCCTGCGATTGGGCTGGTCGGGGCACGCAATGCATCAGCAAACGGATGCGGATTTGCCCGAAAGCTTAGCCACAGCCTATGTGATGCGGGGTATGTTGTGGTGTCAGGCATGGCACGCGGCATTGATGGGGCAGCCCATGAAGCGGCCCTGAAGGCCGATCCAAAAGCGAATGGTGGCACGATTGCCGTTCTGGGCGGCGGGGTTGATGTTATCTATCCACGCGAACATCGCGATCTTTATGGCAAACTGTGCGAACAGGGCTGTGTCATTTCGGAAATGCCGCCCGGTTTACAGCCACAAGCGCGTCATTTCCCAAGGCGGAACCGCATTATTTCCGGCCTATCATACGGAACGGTTGTGATTGAGGCGGGCCGAAATTCCGGATCCTTGATCACGGCACGGTTTGCCGGTGAACAGGGACGCGATGTGTTTGCCGTCCCCGGCTCCCCAACCGATCCGCGTGCAGCAGGCCCAAATAGCCTGATCCGGGATGGCGCAATATTATGCGACTCTGCGGATGTGATTTTGGATGCTTTGCGTGATGCGACGCAAAACACGCACCTTTTTGAAGATTTTCATCAATTTAACACGAACGCACGCAGCCCTGAGGCAAATAGCGATCCGGCGCGGTATGATGACATCGCACAATCGATTGTTCAGGATGCGGAAAATTCCGGATCAAAAGAACCGTCACAAAGCATTGAAATTGATAGCGAACTGGGGGATTTATCCCCCATCGACACCGATGCGGATCAGAGTGGCAAAGTTCTTGATCTTTTATCGACCACACCGCTTCTGATTGATGACCTTATTCGGGCGTCTGAGCTTCCGGCAAACAGCATTTCGAGCATTCTGATTGAACTCGAACTTGCAGGAAGGGTTGAACGTCACCCCGGAAATAGGGTATCGCGTATCGCCAAATGAGAGTCGCGTCGAAATTGGGCGTGACAAATATTGTTGTGATTTGCTGCAATTTGCGCAATCTGGTCTGGAGTTACGACACACTATATATATGTGTCGCTCATTCGGATTATTCGAAACACAGCATAATGATCGCCTTCGGGCGCAAGAACCGGACACGAAAAACGTAATGAATCTTGTCATCGTCGAATCCCCGGCCAAAGCCAAGACGATCAACAAATATCTCGGTGATGATTTCAAGGTGCTGGCCTCTTTCGGTCACATCCGCGACCTTCCGTCCAAAGACGGTTCGGTTGATACCGACAACGACTTTTCGATGATCTGGGAAACAGACGGTCGATCTGAAAAACAGATCCGTGAAATTGCTTCGGCAGCGCGAGACTCCGACACCATCTATCTCGCGACTGACCCGGATCGCGAAGGTGAAGCCATTTCGTGGCACATTCTTGAGGTGCTTGAGCAGAAAAAATTGCTCCGCGGGCGTGACGTCCATCGCGTTGTGTTTCACGAGATCACCAAAAAGGCTGTTACCGAGGCAATTGCCAATCCGCGTGAGCTTAATAAAGAGCTGGTCGATGCCTATCTGGCGCGCCGCGCATTGGATTATCTGGTCGGGTTTAACCTGTCGCCGGTTCTGTGGCGCAAACTGCCAGGTTCACGGTCGGCTGGCCGTGTGCAATCGGTCGCACTTCGTCTGATTTGCGAACGCGAAATCGAGATTGAAGCATTCCGCGCCGATGAATACTGGTCGCTCGAAGCTGGGTTTACGATCCCGGAAGGCAATTTTTCGGCCCGCCTCACCCATTTGAATGGTGAAAAACTCGACAAACTTGCCCTTGGCAACGAAGACGCCGCCAAAATTGCGCAGGAAAAAGTCGAATCGCGTAGTTACACAGTTTCCAAGGTTGAGCGCAAAGACGTTAAACGCCGTCCGCAGCCGCCTTTCACCACGTCAACCTTGCAGCAGGAAGCATCGCGTAAGCTTGGCTTTGGCGCCAAGCGGACCATGCAACTTGCCCAGCGCCTGTATGAGGGGATTGATATTGGCGGCGAAACCGTTGGTCTGATTACCTATATGCGTACCGATGCCGTCATATTGTCGGGCGAAGCATTGGCCGCGGCACGTCGCCTGATCGGCAAGGATTACGGTGATCAGTATCTGCCGGCCAGTGCGCGCAGCTTTGCCAACAAATCCAAGAACGCGCAAGAAGCCCACGAAGCCATCCGCCCAACCGATCTGTTCCGTCGCCCCGATCAGGTGGCGCGACACCTCGATAAAGATCAGTTGAACCTTTATACCCTGATCTGGAAGCGGACCGTCGCCTGTCAGATGGAAGACGCGCGTTTTGATCAGGTTGCGGTTGATCTGTCATCGAATGACAATCACATTGTTTTGCGTGCCAATGGCTCGGTCGTTAAGTTTGACGGCTTCCTGAAACTGTATCAGGAAGGCAAGGATGATGATTCAGATGATGAAAAAGACCGCCGTCTGCCGCCGCTAAAAGAAGGTCAGAAACCCGATCTTGGCAAAGTCAGCATTGATCAACACTTCACCCAGCCCCCGCCCCGCTATACCGAGGCGAGCCTGGTCAAGAAGATGGAAGAACTCGGCATTGGCCGTCCGTCAACCTATGCGTCGATCATTTCAGTGTTGCAGGACCGTAACTATGTCTTGCTCGAACGTCGTCGCTTTGTCGCGCAGGATCGTGGTCGACTTGTCACAGCGTTCCTGTCGAAGTTCTTTGAACGTTATGTGCAGTACAACTTCACCGCCGACCTTGAAAACCAGCTTGATGAAGTCTCGATGGGCAATCTGGCCTGGAAAGATGTTCTGAAAGATTTCTGGTCTTCGTTCAAAGGCAACGTTGACGAAGCCAAAGAACTTAAAATCACCGAAGTACTTGATGCACTTCAGGTGATGCTGGAAAACTATCTGTTCCCGACCCGCGAAGACGGCAAAGATCCACACAAATGCCCGAAATGCGAAGACGGTCAGCTGAGCCTGAAACTGGGTAAGTTTGGCGCCTTCCTTGGCTGTTCAAACTATCCGGAATGTAATTTCACCCGTCCGCTGGTTGCCAATGAAAACGGCAGTGATTCCGAACTTGATGCCGGACCAAAAGTCCTTGGCGTTGACAAAGAAACCGGCAAGGAAATTACACTGCGCAAAGGCCCATACGGCGTTTACGTGCAGCTTGGCGAAGAAGAAGAAGTCGAAGGCAAAAACGGCAAGCCCAAAAAGGTCAAACCGAAACGGACATCCTTGCCCAAGGGGCTGGAACCGTCGGTCGTTGACCTGTCAAAAGCCGAGGAGCTTCTGACGTTGCCGCGTCTGGTCGGGATTTATCCTGATACCGGTGAAGAAATGAAAGCCAATGTTGGTCGTTTCGGCCCCTATGTTCAGGCAGGCAGCATATTTGCGTCGCTTAAGGCCGATGATGACGTCCTGACGATTGGCGAAAACCGCGCCATTACCCTGATTGCGGACAAACGTGAAAAGGCCGGCACAGAAATAGGCAAGCATCCTGACGACAATGAACCGATCTTTGTTGCCGTTGGTCGCTGGGGTCCGTTTGTGAAGCACAAAAAGACCATCGCCAACATCCGCGACGTTGAACGTGACGACATCACGCTGGAGATGGCGATCAAAGCGATCAAGGAAAAGGAAGCCAAGTCGGGCAAAACCACCAAAGCCACGGCGAAGAAAGAGGCTCCGAAGAAAACAGCGGCCAAGAAAGCCCCCGCTAAAAAGAAAGCTGCAAAGAAACCTGCAGCGAAAAAGACAACCACGAAAAAGGCGGCGGCGACGTAATCGCCGCCTTCCTTTTTCGGGTGACACGATTGAAAGGACGCCGCAAAGTTGGCGAACGATAGAGACGATAAGAAGCACTTCCCGACACGGGAAGAAATCATTGAGTTCATCGGCATGAGCCCGACCCCGGTCGGTAAGCGCGAGATCGCGCGCGCCTTTAACATTAAAGGTGCGGCCAAAATTGAGCTTAAAAAAGTCCTCAAAGACCTGAATATCGGCGGTGACGTCGTCAAGGGACGTCGACGGTTCGATAAACCTGACCGCCTGCCCCCGGTCGATGTTCTTGAAATCACCGGCATTGATGATGACGGCGAAGTTCTTGCCAAGCCAAATGTCTGGAAGCACGACTACGAACCGCCGCAAATCACAGTCAAGTCGATCCGTCGCGGCGGACCAAGTGCACCGGGCGTTGGTGACAAGATCCTTGCCAAGCTGCGCTATACCGGCAAGCAAACCTACGAAGCCAGCATCATGAAGGTTCTGGGCAGCGGTCCTCAACGCGTTTTGGGTCTTTATCGACCGAACGAGCGCGAAGGCCGTGTTGTGCCGACAGACCGCAAGGATAGTGGCGAGATCGCGGTGCCACTTGATGATCATCCCGATCTTGAGACCGGTGCGCTGGTTTTAACCGAAATTCTGCCGGGCAAACATTTCGGATTGCGCAAAGGCCGCATCACCGAAGTTCTTGGTAATATCAACGAACCAAAGTCGATCAGCCTTGTATCAATCCATGCGCGCGGCATTCCGTTTGAATTCCCGCCAGAAGTTGAATTGCAGGCCCGTGAGTCCAAGGCAACGCCGATGGACAAACGCACAAATCTGCGCGACATCCCGCTTGTCACCATTGATGGCGCCGATGCGCGTGACTTTGATGATGCGGTTTGGGCAGAAGCCGACACCGACCCGGAAAACGAAGGCGGCTGGCACCTTATGGTCGCGATTGCCGATGTGTCCTGGTATGTGCGTCCGGGCGATGCATTGGACCGCGAAGCAGTAAAACGCGGTAACAGTTGCTATTTCCCTGACCGCGTGGTGCCGATGTTACCGTTTGAACTGTCAAACGGTTGGTGTTCGCTTGTTCCCCATGAAGACCGTGGCTGTATGGCCGTGGAAATGTGGCTCGACAAGAATGGCCATAAGCTTCGGCATAAATTCTGTCGCGGAATGATGCGCTCCGCCGCACGTTTGACCTATGATCAGGTTCAGCGCGCCGTGGATGGGCAGCCAGACGACACAACGGGTCCGCTGGTCGATACGGTTATCAAACCGCTTTATGGGGCGTTTGACGCCTTCCTGCAGGCCCGCAAACGCCGTGGCGTTCTGGAACTTGATGTTCCCGAGCGCAAGATCGAACTGAACGAACAGGGACAGATCGTTGCCATTGCGCCGCGTGCCCGATTTGACAGCCACAAGCTGATCGAAGAGTTCATGATCGCGGCCAACGTTTGTGCGGCCGAGGAACTTGAGCGCATCAAGCAACCTTGCATGTATCGTATCCACGATGCGCCCAGCGAGGAAAAGCTCGAAGCGCTGCGTGAATTCCTTGAAGGGGCTGGCTATACGCTGAATAAGGCATCAGTTCTGCGTCCGCGTGACTTCAACCAGATACTTGAAAAAGCCAAAGACACGCCAGAGGCCGAACTGATCAATACCGTGGTATTGCGCAGTCAGTCACAGGCGATGTATAGTCCCGACAACATCGGGCACTTTGGCCTGGCACTGAACAAATACGGGCATTTCACATCCCCGATCCGCCGCTACGCCGATCTTTTGGTTCATCGCGCATTGATTGCGGGATTGAAACTGGGCGAAGGCGGACTGCCACCCGAAGAAGGCGAACGCTTCGAACAAATCGGGGCCGACATTTCCGGGACCGAACGCCGTGCGGCGATGGCAGAACGTGACGCCGTCGATCGTTATGTTGCCGCCTATATGGCCGATAAGGTGGGCGCGGAATTCCCTGGCAAGATTTCCAGCGTTACGCATTTTGGCCTGTTCATCGCGCTGCAGGAAACCGGCGCGGATGGCTTGGTGCCGATTTCCACCCTGCCCGACGACTATTACGTTCACGACCCCGCCAACCACGCATTGGTTGGCCAAAACCGGGGCAAGACGTTTCGTCTGGGGGATCAGGTTGTTGTGCGCATCGCCGATGCTGATGCGGCAACGGGGTCGCTGGCACTGCGTTTGGCCGAACATGCCGATATCACGGCACGCGATCTGGAAGAACGCCCACGCAGTGGCCGTCGTGGCCAGCAAAACCGCCGCGGCAGCCCGGGGGATCGCAGCCACCGTCACGGCAGCAAGCCGGGTTTCCGATCCGGCCCACGCGATGCCGCTGGTCCGGGTGGGACGTCAGCGACAAAGTCCAAGGGGAAAGGTCCGGCCAAGCCCGGGGGCAAAAAGAAAACAACTCCAAAAAAGCAGCGTAAAATGGTCGCATCTGATCGCGTTGCACGCAGCAATGCAAAACGCGGTGACAAACCGCAATAAGACCCAAGACATCTATTAAGACGTTTAAAGGGCGGCCCGTTTAGGTGGCCGCCCTTTTTCGCATCTGTCTGGTTCCTACAAACATTGCTTACATCATTGTATCGATGAATTTTGCAAGTTGGTCGGCCGTTTGTTTGCCACGGTTACTGATAATCGCGACATTGCCCGGCAAACCTTCAAGGTCGGGATGACCGGCATCGAAGCTTGTCAGCAAACCAAGTTTTTTATTGGCCAGAGTTTTCATCGCAGCCAGTGCACGGATCAATTCAATGCCGCTTAATCCATCAAGAACGGCGGCTGTGATCACGGCATCAGGATGTGATTGCACGACGGTTTCAAATGCTTCGACCGCAGTGCGTGCCGTGATGGTGCGGAAACCCTTTTCGCGCAACTCGCGCTGCAGAAAACGTGCCTGTACAGCCGTCGCCGTCACCAAAAGGACTTCCTTGTCATTGGCCGTGACCGCAGCATCTTTTGCTCCTTCTTCGTCGGCTTTGGCGCTGCGGGTTGGCAAAGAGCGCAGAATACGTGTTTCTTCATCAGCAGCCGGGTTAGTCCCGCTTTCAATGATCTCACGGATCCAACTGGTGAAATCGACAAGGGAAGCCGCTTCAAGATCATTAATCTCGGTCAATTCGGCAATGTAGTCTTCCAGACGATGGGCAATTGCCCCAACCAGAGGGAAGCCAAATGATCCCGCGAGTCCCTTAACGGTGTGGGCTTCACGGCGTAATTCGGCAATCCCCGGTCCGGCTTCATCCATACCACCTGCGATACGATCAATTGTGGTTTCAATCCGGTCGACCCGGTCCACGGTGTCCTCAATGAAGTCCTGTTTAAGACTGGCGACGATATCGTCAGCATTTCCCATTGGGCGACTCCTTTGGCAGGTATTTGATAACGCTCAATAATCTTTAGTTCGCGCAGGCGCTGAATTGGCTGGAACGAATTCTCTTGCTTACGCTATTGAACATCATGATGATGGTTTGACGTTTCAATGCCCCTTTTTAGCCCCCGAATCAAGGGGACAAAAAAGAAACTGGAGTTCTCGCCCCATGACTGACACCCATGCCCCACACCAAAGCCGTGGCAGTCGCCTAATGACAGGTCTGCGCCGTGGTTTTCGCCGCAAATGCCCCAATTGCGGACAGGGTTTTGCTTTTGGTGGCTATCTTAAACTTCGATCTGAGTGCGACGTCTGCGAACATCCGATTGGCGAATACCGCTGTGACGATGCCCCGCCCTATTTCACCATTTTTCTGGTGGGACACATTGTTGTGTCAGGCGCCCTTGCCATGGAACAATCCATGAGCCCGTCATTGACACTTCAATTGGTTGTCTGGCTGCCGACAACAGTTGTGTTGTGCCTTGGCATTCTGCCCTTCGTCAAGGGAGCTGTTCTGGGAACGCAGTGGGCCATGGGGATCAAAGGATAGCCATTGGCCTGATGGCGGTTTTCCTTTAGAATTAGTCCTCTTGGCACTTTATTTGAACCGGAACATTTAATTGGTTACAGCTGCTTTGCCAATCACCGACACTTGCTCTTTGACGCACCGTCCGCGAAGACATTTGCGTATGGTCTTACTTGTTGGTGCATGTCTTTGGCAAGCAGCATGCGCCACATCCAACCAGCCCGCAATAAAATCAGTTGATGATCCGCAAACGCGAGACCTGCTTAACCAGACCATTGAACTGGTTGCGACACGCTATATTGATCCGATCAGCCGTGAACAGATTCTGGTTAACACACTTGATGGCCTTTCTGATCTGGATAACAACATTCGGGTAAATATTACCCCTGATGACCTTGTTCTGAACTATGGCACGCAAACGGTGCAAACCATCGAGCTTCCCAAAACGCCCGATAGTGGCGGCAGCCCGATGGTGTGGTCAGAGATCACCATCAAGGGACTGAGTACATACCGGGCTTATTCGCCGGATTTGCGTTCCAGTTCGACACTCGACATTCAATCCGCCCTGATCAGCGGTGCGATCCGCAATCTGGATCGCTACAGCCGTTATGAAGGCCCAAAGCAGGCTGAAACGGCGCGCAACCGTCGTGATGGCTATATCGGGATCGGGGTCCGTGTGATTGGCGGGGAAGGATACCCTGTGGTCAAACTGGTTCATCCTGATAGTCCAGCCGATTTGGCCGGTTTGCATCCGGGTGATGAGATCATCTCAGTCAATGGCGATGACATGTATGGCCAGACCAGCCAGTTCACAGCCGACCTTTTGCATGGCGAAGAAGGCAGCAGTGTGCGCATGGAGGTCAATACCGCCAGTTCACCACAAATCATCCCGATGGAGATTGTGCGTGAACGGGTGATTGACCGGACAGTCTTTACCGAGTTTCGCGACAATGTGCTGATTGCGCGCCTGAGCAGCTTTAACAATGCGACGGCCTCTGCTCTTGGTGACAGCCTTCTAACGGCTCAATTACGTCCTGGCGGGCTTAAGGGGGTCATCCTTGACCTTCGCGGCAACCGTGGTGGCCTTTTGCAGCAAGGTGTGGCAGTTGCCGACCTGTTTTTGGAAAACGGTCCCATTGGCAACACGTTCTCGCGCGTGATGGCCGCACGTCATGTGTTTAAAGCTGAAACAGGTGATGTCAGTTCTGGTGTCCCCCTTGTGGTCCTGATTGATGGGCGCACGGCATCATCGGCGGAACTGGTCGCAGCAGCGCTTCAAGATCGCAATCGCGCCGTGCTGATTGGATCGACCAGTTTTGGCAAGGGTTCTGTTCAGGCCATCAACGATCTTCCTAACAAAGGTACGCTGACGTTCACGTGGTCACGCATGACGGCACCTTCTGGCTACACGTTTGATCGAATTGGTCTGTTCCCGGCAGTCTGTACGGGCACACCGGCTACGCAGAAAATCAATGCGTCCGATCAAGTAACAAATGCACTGGCCCATCACGATCAGATCACCAAGATCATGACAAAGTGGCGCAGTCTTGATTATCAGGACGAAGCAACACGGCGAGAGCTTCGGGACGTCTGCCCGGCCGATACGCATGGCACAGGATTTGACGTTGAAGTTGCCCTTGAATTGATCAAAAACCACCCTTATTACAGGACGCTCGTCTTTGCTGGACAACAGGAAATCGCGGACATTTTTAACGTCGAGTAAAAATGCATTATTTTTTGCCAAAATGGCTTGACAGTCTGGCGATAACCTTTATGTTCCGGCGCCTGAGATACACCTGAACACAGGATGCAGAGACATGGCGAAGCCCGCTTCGATCCTCGTAAAGTTGGTAAGCACCGCAGATACCGGTTACTTCTATGTTGTTAAGAAGAACCCGCGGAATACCACCGAGAAATTCCAGTTTCGCAAGTACGACCCCGTCGTGCGTAAGCACGTCGTGTTCAAAGAAGCGAAAATGAAGTAATCTGGTTCTTCGGAACTTGATTGCACTCAGACTTTAAAAAAGACGTGTCCTTCCGGACACGTCTCAGACTGCTGACAAAGTCCTCGCCATTGGCGGGGACTTTTGATTCAATGAGGGATGCTTAAGAAGAAGACATCCCATCAGGAAGAACTTGAGATGGTGACCTTGTCATCTCTGGTGCCATCGG